>Ga0307517_10014327_pt1 | contig 10662 bp, 7 predicted proteins | sample 23_EM_MG_FD_194515 | JGI IMG/M metagenome (GOLD analysis project Ga0307517, IMG submission 194515) | Populus trichocarpa ectomycorrhiza microbial communities from riparian zone in the Pacific Northwest, United States - 23_EM | ecosystem: Host-associated > Plants > Roots > Unclassified | place...
CTTCCTCTACAAACGTCGTACACAATGTAAAACATCAGTACATGCAATTATAACATCGTACGTGCTTGTACGGAGATAGTCCAATTGTAAGAATAGCAACACCTTCAGATTCTAACAATAATCTTCAATTAAACTGTTTTGTACACGCCTTTTTCTTTTGTTTTCATTTACCGCTTGAAATTCATAGCTAGCAACGATGATATTCAAGCTGTAAAATCATTTCTACTGTGGCCTGGCGAGTTACAATAATTAAAAAAAATGGTACAAATTGCTTGAATTTTCAAAGCAATCGGTCCAAAGTTTGGCACCTCCACGATATCCATCTAGTCTATGCCTCCTAGCCCTAGGCACGACCCTGTCTCATCACAAGAAATAAAGCACTGCATCAAATTTTGTTTTTAAGAGTCTCAACGGTAAAGCTTAATGAAGAATGGCGACCCTAGTTAACAATTAGAAAAGAAGCCTAAGGTTGACATAAATTAAATTACCGGGAGAATCTACGAAGCCACGAAAATTATCCAGCAAAAGTTACTTTTATTGAAAACGCGATTTAATACATCGAATATGGCCTTTAATCGCACCTCTACATGGCAATTAAAATAAGAAAATGAAAAGGCACTGCACTAAACCAAAAAAATCCCTCTAACAGAAGCAGCTTGAAAAGGTTCCTAATTAATAAGCAAACTGTGAGAGACAGAGCACCAGCACACTCAAGGTCCAATACAGTTTATTAAAATAAAGATCAGATGAAGCACTGCTACGCGAGCTTAAGGGCCAATGAGCTGGACTCGGACCGGAAGTTACTGGGGAGATCAAGATATCGATCTTCTGTCCTGCTAGGCAGTGACCACGAAAACGACATATGAAGTAGACGTCGCCAAGCCTTTCAAGATTGATTGCATCGGAGCCGCTAGTGTAAGTGGCTATAGGGAATGTTGCATTGCATGTCTCGAAATCCTGTGACGTGACTTGCTTCACGTTGTGGAACTGGATGTTATAATTGAAAACAAGAGTATCGCCGGCGTGGAAGTTCTTATCAGCAGCCCAATCTTGGTAATCAACGCCGCCCATGCTTGTCCAACCAACAGAGTCTCCGACTTGGTAAACTGTAGACGCCATGGAGACTCCGTGAAGAGCCATCATAAAGCAAGAAATCGCCAAAGTTTTCTTCATACTACCCATGATTGGAAGCTAGTCGATACTGAATGAGAGAGTACCCTGAGGGGCTGCGAGGTCTTCGATTTATTTTTTTGCTTGAAGCCTTGAATGAGTGATGAATACAGAACTCCTGACGTACGTATATATAATAGCCAGGTAACCGAATAACAGAAGGAATTCAAGGATTCCCAATTAAATCCATCAGGATAATTTATTGAATCCGCTTTCTGATCGGAGAATGAGGACGAATTCTTTTTTTTTTTTTTTGTTAACGATAATAACTTCCTTCAATAATTAGCACCCAAGTTATTATTTTTCATCGAACGATTTCGACCTGGGTCCAATCCTTGAATCACAAGGACAATCACAACGGGTCCAAGTTCCTCCATCAAGTAATTTTGGATCGTTTGGCCCGCTGGGTAATGGTATGATTAGAGGCAAAAGCAGAAGGACAGCAGGGCCCAACGAGCGCTTAGGCAAACAGAGCTCGTGGTTTGGTGCAATCATGGCAAGGATCCAGCATTCGCAATTGTAGTGATGTGAAGCTTTTGTCTAGCTTGGCAGTGGCCAGGGAAACTACACGTGAAGAACTTGCCTGATCTGCCTTGAGGCTGATTGAGTAGCGGCTAGTTGTGCTTGGCAGTGGCAGCACTGTGATTTTTTTTATTCATTACAATCTTACAAAAATAACGGTTCATTAAATCCAAATAGCTAATTATTTTTCTTTTTAAAAAATCCCGTTTCCCAGATGCACAATTTCATGATTCCATTGCCAATTCAGTATATTTCAAGGCCCGGATCATAAGCCCAGCCAAAGAATTTAGCTAAAGCTTCGTCCAGAGTTTTTATGGGCCACTTGCAGAGACTGATAAATGGTTTGGCCCACTCATTCTGTAGCCCTTTCCCAGAACAGAGGATTTTCTAGCCGCAGCATCCAAACAGTGAGGTCTCCTGCTACTCCTTATCCACAATCCCTCCCTCGGAGTGTTGACAAGCCAAGACCAAGCTTCTACTATTTCCTCCAAGTCCCCAGAACCTCTGCCTTAAACTCTCTCTCTGATGGCGGCTCCATTCTCTTCACCAACAACGCCACCGCCACTGAGGTCCATCTTTCAACCCAACCCAAACCCACCCAAAGCCCTCCTCTCCCTCCCAGGTGCTCCTAATCCTTGCTCTCTTACTGTATAACATTTTTTTTTTTGTCTAAATAAAAAAAAATGTTTCGCACATTTCAAGCAATGCTATATTAGTTCTACAGGTTCATTTCATAGAGGGCCCCACCGCGCCAAGGTTTGTTACAACAGTATTGGTGCTACTAGCGTGTCTTTGTGGAGCTCTTCTGCTAACTACTCCAGTCTCCGTAACGGCTCCACCAAACTCTCCGGCAAGCCCGTTGCTGTAAAGCGGTTGCTGCAAAACAGGCAAGCATTTCTGTTCATTTTAAGTTATCAAGGAGTAGGTTGTTGGCGTTGTTATTTTGGATTTCTGTATATTGAATCTGATTAGGTTATGTTCAGAAGAGGAGTGGTGAGGAATGCTACTATTGAAGAAATCGAAGCGGAGAAATCTTTGATTGAGGATGATGCTGTAAGTGTTTTTGATTCTCAAATTTAGTTTTAGAAAAAAGATGTATATTTTTTTCAATTTGAAAGAAATCTTATAGAGTTATGGAATTTTACTACCAGGGAATGTATTGACAAATCCATGTCTGTTTTTATCAGAAAGGAAGGATGGAAAAGACTATTGACACTATGAGAACCAATTTTAATTCTGTGAGGACAGGCAGAGCAAATCCATCGATGCTAGATAAGATTGAGGTACAAGCCTGCTTTTGTGTGATTTCATTTGTGATTCACATGTGGTTGGTGTGTAGACATTGTATAATGTATGCTTTTTATCATGTTTTTGCTGGATCATTATTGAGATTAATTGATTAAAGAGGCTATGCCGCAGCAACTATTGAGTAATAAAGTATTGGTAGTAGAATTTTGGTAGTAACAATCTGTTTGATGCATCATCTTTTGTGTCACTCTTCATGCATACCCTAAGCCACTTCAAGGATGCCTTATCCAAATTTTGATTGCTTTGCTGTCGGATGATTTGTAAGGAAAACTTCCTTCAGCTAGGAATCCAGCGTAGAAAATGTTTTCATGACAGATGATGGATGCAATGTGTGAAAAGGCAACCTTGATTAATTATTTGTTTCCCGGTTGCTGGGCAAGTAGCGCATGTCTGCAAGTTGATTGGATTTGATATTTTTATACGAAGAGAACCTTGGCACTTTAATTCTACCATATTGTTAATTTGGTTTTCTGCGGAACTATTGTGCATTGTCTTGGACTAGCTATAAAAAATATGCATTTACAGGTGGAATATTATGGAACTCCAGTCAGCTTGAAGAGCATAGCTCAAATCAGTACTCCTGATGCAAGTTCTCTCTTGGTCCAGCCATATGACAAATCCAGGTAATACAAAAAGGGAGGAGATGATACTATCTGGAATAAACCATTAAAATTACTAAAAGCAAGCATTACTGAAGAAAAAAAAGTAGAGTGCAAGGAAAAAAAATTTAGCTTCTCATATAACTAGCACAGGATTTATAGGGCGGACCATATACAACCACTAATTTTTTCTGCCAATTCATCGGTGTTTTCTGGTTAGCAGGCTACCCAAAAGAGAGATAATTGTACAGTTGCTTTATGCTGTATGAGCTGGATATTGTATATTTGGAAGAGTAACTTTAAAGTCATTGTGATTTTTATGTCATGTTTGTCAGCTTAAAGGCTATTGAGAAGGCCATTGTCAGCTCTGATCTTGGTTTGACTCCAAACAATGATGGAGAAGTGATAAGGATGTCTATTCCTCAATTGACATCTGAAAGAAGGAAGGTAGTTTTCCTTCCTATGGTCTCTCAGAATGTACCAAGTAGTAATTTTCATATTCACCTGAAGATCCCTCAGACCTTCTTTTTTTTGTCTTTCATTGCTTTTCAAACATTCTTGAATATAGAGACAGCTAAAAGTTATTATTGCCATGCTCGCTCAACTCATTTAACTATGAATTCAGTAAGAAGTATCATTTTTTTACTTTTAGTTCTTGTTGATGATGTAAGTTGGATGTGGCTTTGCAACTTATGCATGATTTGTTCATATAGCACCTTGCCTCTTGGAGCTAGTGATCCTCCACTTTGTTGGCTTGACATTTCTTTTGTCCCATAAATAGTGATCATTCCCCAACTATTCATTCCTTGTTTTCAATAATCATGTCTTGAAGAGGATTTGAGCCCGTCAATAGTTTTATATTTTCCTAGAACTTGACCCTCATTTCAAATTAACCACACAAGTCCTGTTTGACAGTTCCACTACGTACATTATTAGAGTTTTGGTGCTGGAAGCAGTCAGCCTGATCTTGGCTAAAGTTTTTTGTTATCTGTAGAGTTTTTATTTGTGATTTTGGTTCACACCGATGCTATATATTTAGAAAGCCATGGTTGTATAAATCAGAAAAATAGACAAAATAAATAGCTCACTTTCTTATACTGTTTGATAAACATAGAATGGTGGTACTTTTTGAAGAATATTTGGGCAAGTTCCTTCAGATGTTTTTAAAGATTGGCTGCATATGTATCTTCAACCTTTTCTTTTTCATCTTCTTTATCTGCAGGAGCTATCAAAGATGGTGGCCAAATTAGCTGAAGAAGGAAAGGTACATTGCACTTTTAGTTAGTGGTTTAAGACAGATCATTACTGTTTTGATTGTTTGAATAAGATCATGGTAGGGAAATCTTAAGTGATTTCACAAGAATGATGCAATTGATTTATAAATGAGTTTTTCATTCCGTGAATTTGTAACTAGTGCTATAAAGATGCAAATTTTCACTTGTATCTTGAATGCATGCAATAACACTCATGCTCGGGTTTAGCAACGGCATCAATCATTCACCTTGATGAATCTGTTCTGCAGTTGCATTTGCTTACTGTATTGTTATTTGCATTGATTGCATACTACACTAAACAGACAACCTCTTTCCTCTTGCATTAACTGATGATTTTTTCTTGATACATTGTTTGTAGGTGGCGTTGAGGAATATTAGAAGAGATGCATTGAAAGCATATGAGAAACTCGAGAAGGTTTGGATCAAGAAACCAATTCATTTTTTTCACTCTACGTAGATGGTTTTATCTCATCCTCTTCTTGGTGACTCATTTATTAACTTAATTCTGTTTGTTTTTCCCCTTCAGGAGAAAAAGCTCTCAGAAGACAATGTGAAGGATTTGTCAAGTGATTTGCAGGTATGATGATGCTTGAAACGTGTATCTCATTATTAATTGCCATTTGGATTTGGTATCAGTGAACTGTGGCTTCTTTTAGCCGCAGCAGTGAGGTGTCCAAATTTTTTTATGTTCTTGAAACTGGCTTGATTGTGATGATTTCAAGCATACAATGGACCTGTATTTATTCAGGGTTGTCAAACAGGTCTGTGGAGTGATGATTACCATTACAAGCACCACATGGTTTGAGCTCTTCCTGGAAAGTTCCTTTAAGTTGTGGAACTTATCACACGCTAGTGCTGTATTAACTTCTATTCTTGCTGTCATGACTGGATAAATGCATTTGGGACAGCACACTAAATTTTTTTAAGGATACCCAAATAGTTTAATCCCAGTGTGTCGTGTTGCTATTGGAATGTGCAAGAAATTATCATGATGGGAGTTGAAATAAGTCCCTATAGTTTGTCACAGAAATTTTAGCTGGAAAGGATAAGGGTTTTGTATTCTCTTTTTATGTTCTCATATTTTTTTCCCTTTCTGTTTTTTATATTCTCTTGTCTGTTTGTATCTTCTTTTCTTTCTGCCATTCGCAGTTAACATCATTTTCTTCTTACAGAAACTTACAGATGAGTATATGAAGAAATTAGATAACATTTTCAAACAAAAAGAAAAGGTAACTCCCTGCTAATCAAACTCGTAGAATGGAAACAAATATGTGATGACTTTTAGATGAGAGTTTGCCTTTATCTGTTATTATTTAAGGGAGTGTACTTCTTGCATGAGTTATATCATAGATGTGAATCCATGGTGATCTTCATTGCTTTACTTAGAGGTAGAATGGATGGGGTAGATCTCTTGTGGAAAAGGTGACCGTTCATCTCTTTTTGACATTTCTGTGAAATTAATGGAAACCATGTGGGAGAGATGTAGGGTAGTGGGCCTTGGTATTTTTTCACATTCTTATCATATCAGAACTTGCATGCCTATCAAACACAAGAATACCGCCACACGTCACATCGGAATAAAGTTGCTAGTTTTTATCTTGTTAGGCCAGCTTGTTCAACTTGACCAAAAGTGTCAAATTGTCTATGGTTCGAAGACGCATGTTGGAAATATTTGTTCTGAAATATGAAGCTCAATATGAGATAAAGAATAAAATTAAGAGGGATTGATCATTACGGACCAAGAGTTCTGCATTCTATTTGATGTCTGGCTGTGATTATTTACTACACTACTGTTATTTTCAGCTTCCTGTTTTTTTAGTAATTTCATTTCTAGTGGTGCGCTGATGGACTGACCTGTCTTTCAGGAGTTGCTGAAGGTTTAACAACACCTCATGCGTATGTATGAGCTTCCAGTCCAAGGCTCTTCTTTGAGATGAATCTACGATGAACCGTCCATACCTCTCCGAAAAGGTAGTTGTGAAGAGTAAATAGAATTTGGTCGATGTTTTCTTTCGGAAATGAAGGATGAAAGGCTGGCCGTGTGAGTTTTTGTTAGACATCTGTACAGCACTGTTCAAACTTATCTTTGAGGCTCTGTTTGTACAAGATAGGAGTTCAGTAACTATAAGAAATCACCACTGTGTCGTTGATTTTCTAATGGTAACAAACTTTATTCCCGTTTCATTTTCCCAGCATTCCTTCTTCTGAAGGGACTCGTGATTCTTGTGTGAGATTCTATATGCATCAGATGGTGCGTGATTCTCAATAATACTGTATGGACCAGACTGCTGTGCTACGCATGAAGGGAGACGGGGGCAAAGATGCATACCTCGCCTGAGCATTGGAACCCAGTATATTATTCCGAAACACGATAAAGTAGGAATGGACTCAAGTGAAAGTCTAGCTGTAAATTAAACAAATTCCTCGTAGATAAATCCTGAGAACGAGCAAGCTTGTGCATTGGTGATGCCACTCTCCTGGAATAGATCGCCTTCATGCAGAGACTGACAAGACAGGGGAAGATCTTTTAAAGGCGGCGAGGGGAGGTGATGCCACTTGCTATTGTTTCTTTCTTGGTTAAATGGATGTTGAAAGGATGCCGGAAATAGCACAGCTACCATTCATGGGCTTGTTTAGGATCAGGCAGTGGACTGGATTGCTACAGTCAAGGGTTCTGTCCAACTCAATGAGAAAAAGAATCTTCTCGACTGTTTTTAAATCTGAGTGGCATATAATTGGACTATGATCTCATGATTTATCCACAAGATGGAGAAGTGTGTTGTTGCGTGCAAATAATTGCTTGGAGGAAACTTCGTAAAAACATTGTATATCATGGAAGGATCGGTGAGGAGTAGGGCCGGTGGACCACCACCTTATTGTGCAAAGGTGCGTTCATGATTGGTTCCTTTTAGACCAAGTTTGCAATTTTGGATTCACGGGCAAAGCGATACGCCTTTGACAAATGAGGATAAGTTGCTTTTGCTTGCATTTTAAAGGAGGGATATCATGAGCATCCCCCCCGTCTTTTATTTCAAACCAAAAGCAGTGATTTATCAAGATACCATGTCCACCCATCATAGTCCCTCTCGTCAATTGGCCACCTGTGGACCGAGTCGAGATGGTGCTCGAATAGGGGGGTCGGGACCCAGTTTCAACGGTTTGCACCTACTCTCCAAAGCAAAATCATTTTCTATGCCCCCCTGTCTCATTCTTTCTAGCATAACTCAATGGCATAGGTAACCCCAGCTAATAAATAGTAGACGGTGTGAGTCGGTTGCCGACTGGAACTTTCCTGCTGATATTGGGATGATCTGCACAGCTTACTTTCATGGCTCGCAGCACAGGGCACTCGATATTCTTGTGTGGATTTTCAATCGATAATTCACCAAAAATTTAAAATATATATAGAAAATCAATAAATGGGGTGGCCGTGTCAATTCCATTCTTGTAGCATCAAAAGATGCAATCTTTGTGTGGCTCTCTCGAGTCTCACATGAGAATAACAAATAGGAGTGGAATTGTATTTGACCCTCTGCATTACTAAATTCAGTACTAATTAAAAAAATAAAAATAAAAACAGCAGCAGGAAAGTCGATGCTAGGCTGTTATCACATTCTTAGGTATGGGACCTGAAGATAAAAAGAGAAGGCACGCTGGGCCATAGGGTCATGCAAAACTGTAAAAGGGCCGGTGTGCCGGTTCAACAGATCCTCTGAACTTCACCAAATTAAAAGTTAGAACCCCCCAGTCAAGGAAGGTAGGAAGGTGGCATTCACTTCAATCATCTTATCTTGTGTAATTTCAATGTAACAAGTCCTCAAAACACACTAAAAAAAGGAAATGCTCCGAATTTATTTGTTCTTTTACGGGTGTCAATTAGTTGTTTGAATTCTAAGTTCCTATTTACCGTCTCCTCTACTTTGCGTGAAGAGTTTTTTTTTCTAAATTATTTATTTGAAAGTGCAGTAGTTTCTTGTTCGGAAGCTCGGTAATTTACCGTCTAAAACCTTCCCCTTCCAGCCCACATATACGCATAAACAATTAAAAAAACAAAGAAAGCACACCATTTTTATAAAGAAAGAAAGACATGCCTGAATATTGTATTTCAATTTGGTACGTTGCTTGACTATGGTAATACCTAACTAAAAATGGGACAAAACCTTTGAGGTATTGGTTCAGTCTACCGAGTGATTTATTAATTATAATCCTCTTATTGTTGAATTTAAGAGAAAACCGAAAAAAATAATATTTTTTTCTAAATCCGTCAATCCAATGCACATCACTTGTTTTGTGACTTGCTGAAATATTTAATCTTGATATAATAAAAAATATTTTAAATATACCTTGACCGTTTTTATTATATATATATATAAAGACAAGGCAACAAGCTGGCTGCTTTCCCTAAAGCCCTCTAGAATGCTGCTCCAGTGCGGAACAATAAACAAATGATAGCCACATTGACAAGATCGTCGGGACTAAAATATGTTTTCAACTTTGTGGCCTTTTTAACCCCAGCTGGATCTGATTATCATTATCCTTTAATTATTATACTTAAAAAACCCATGATTTGTTTTTATAATATAGTTACAAAGTGGCTTTGGATGAGTTGTCTTAACTCTGAACCCACTATCATATTATATATTTGTTTTAGTTGCCTCTGATCATATAATATAGCAAAGTAATTAAGCCCCGCCAATTAGAATATTAAGATATACTAAACTAATCAAGATCAAACTATGCCCTCACGCAAATTAAATAATCGCCTGGTAAAGTAATATATCTCTAGATCTATTATCATTATTCGCTTAAATAGTATAATGGCACTTTTTCATCTCCACTCAAAAAAACTTAAAACAGGTTTATAAGGACATTGATTATTTTTACATAGTTTATTTTCTTATTATCACATAAAACAAACAAAAAATTAAGTATTTTTTAATTTTTATTTCTTAGTAAAATGACTCGAATAGCACGCGAAGCACAAAAATTAAACTTAGTGTCAAGAGTTATTCTTGTGTTTTCATAATGTTTTTTTTTGCTATTATAATTGCAGTCGAGATGCACTTTGATATTTATATAAATATAAAAATAATAAATAATTAAAATGCATACTAAATTACAAATACCCTTCAAATAAAAAAATTTAAGCTCGAGATCAAAGGATATTTTCAGCTTCTCACAATGATTTTTTTGTGATTACAAAGTCGTCTGGGAGCAATTTCATATTTGTCTAAAACAAAGGTGGGTGCGTGGGAGGCTCTCGTGTCGTTTTGGGGGTGCATGTGACGCCTTCTGGGATCAAAAAATTCCCTCTTGTTGTGTCGTTAGAAGCGCTACCATGTTCTCTTTTTGTTGATGCGGCACAAACCCCTGTCAGTGGTTTAGTTTGGTGTCAATGAGCTTTTTTCCCCTTCTTTTCCCTCTCCTCCCTAAGAAATTACAACTTAACCCTTTTGATTATTAATATTTCAACTTCAATCTCTGTTTTTTAAATTTATAATTTTTTATCTTAACTCTTTTGTTAAAGTTTTATTTGTTTTTAATTTCATCATTCAATTCTAATTCATCAAATATTATATTCTTCAATGTGGTTCGTATTCTTTGGATTTCTAGTTTTTATCTTTGTCTCTTTTGTAAAAGTTTTAGTGATTTTTGATCTCACTGTTTTAATCTTTGATGTTAATTTTGATCCTCACTGTTTTTGTTTTTTTACTAAATTAATTTATTTTTTTAATTTTACCCTTCAATTAAATATGTATATATATATATATATATATATATTGTATTTT
>Ga0307517_10014328_pt1 | contig 10661 bp, 16 predicted proteins | sample 23_EM_MG_FD_194515 | JGI IMG/M metagenome (GOLD analysis project Ga0307517, IMG submission 194515) | Populus trichocarpa ectomycorrhiza microbial communities from riparian zone in the Pacific Northwest, United States - 23_EM | ecosystem: Host-associated > Plants > Roots > Unclassified | place...
TATTCATTTATGGTCTTTAATCAAACTAAAGCCACGGATTTTGCGTTGAAGTCTCCAGTGATTACTTGACTCTGCCCTCGGAATCCTTTGATTCTCTTGGATACTCGTTCCTTGCCTGTGGCGTCTTTAGAGTCGTGCTTACTGGAAGCTATGTGCATAGGAATCTGGACTCTCGAGCATCCCAAGTACGCGCTGTGAGTAATTTATTTCATTTCAGCGAAACTCTCGCTCGAGATTCGCAATACAACCCCTTTTCCTGTTTGACTTGGAAGACCCACGTATATTACAAACCCGAATAAAAAACTGATTGCGTCTATTTCAAATTGTATAGGGTCCTCTGTACAAATCGTGACGAGTTTCTCGATAGGCCAACGCAAAATGCACAATTCCATTCCTTCGGAAATGAGGTCAACACAAACAGCCTAGGCCAAACCCTATCGGGTCGCGATGTTCAAGGCGGAGGGTCATGGTTTGGGATAAATCGGTCCGGGAGAGTTGCTTTACTGTAAGCTATCCCTTATCGATCTTACTCATCCGTTCCGAAACATGAAGTTAACCGTAATGCGTATCTTTTCTAGGACGAATATAACGGAACCTGCAAAGCGATACGATACCTCAAGGGGTTACTTGGTTTCCTCTTTCCTTCTTTCCGAATCTTCCCATTCAGTACAAGACGAAGTTACGAAGAACACACCGAAGGATGCCAAGTTTGCTGGGTTTAACCTCCTGCTCTTGGCACCTACACGGGATTCCAATGGGTCAATTGAATATGATTCACTCTTCGTAACGAATCATGGAGGAGGGGGGACCTTTACGTCTCGCCCACTTTCTTCCAAAGAATATTCCTGTGGAGGTATCTCGAATGGAATTGATGGGGCAGGGGCCGACCTCTGGCCAAAAGTCCAGCACGCCACGGAAGATTTTGATGTTGTCGTTCACCAAAATTTACCCTCAGATGCCAACAAACCTCCTCAGACAGAGCCCGAGCTCGTAGAACAACTTTTTCAACTACTTACGTGCGTGTTTCATCATTACTATTACCTTCGTACTTTTTCCGACCCCTCCCCAACCCTCTTCTATGAACTGGGTTTTATTCCTCCGAGAAGCTGGCAGCCCACTAACACCCCAATTGTGCATCGACGCGACTTGCGAAATACTGTCCAAGTCTCCCCTGTCCCGATAATACTCGAGGGCTCGGGTAACGATGCCCCAGCGTATTACGGTACCCGACTCTCAACGGTGTTGCTAGTGCGCAAAGATGGTGAAGCCTTATTCATCGAACGGGATATTTGGGAATTAGTAGACGGAAAACCGGAGAGACCGGACCCGCCTGCTGAGCGTAGATTTCAATTCAAGTTGGACGTCAAGTCCAGCGCCGGGGGCAGATGATTAGGTATACTGTACAGTATGCTACCGCGGTGCGAGTGTGGAGTTTGGTCGGTTGTGGCAAATGGTATTCAAGTTGCTGGTGATTTTTGCATAGCATGGCAGTACCAAAGAGCAAGCATGACGGCTAATAATCAAGATCGTGTGTGAAAGGTGAGAGCGGCACCGGGTGTCCATATACAGATTTGAGTGAAGAAAGACAATAAAATAAAGCGACGGAAGGAACCAATGAATGGGAGGCAGGTTCTACATCTTCAACTCATAACATGGTTAACCGAGTAGACAGCGTGGTGGTCGGTCGCTGGAAAATACGGATTGAAGCCGGCAGCAGCTATATGATTCCACTCCTGCGGCGAAACGCCCGGGGAATTCGTATGGAACGGCGCATGTCCGCTTGATGCGGACAGAGGGGTGACGATCTCGTTGTCGGATGGGGGTCCGCTGTCGTACGAAGGCCCTACCAGGCCCGGGCTGTCATTGCCGCCACTTAAAAAAATCAAGATCAGCGCTCTTACTCAAGTAAGGATATCGAAAAGGGTACATACTGTAAAGCATTATTCAGCTCGACGATCTTTCTGAACAGAGCACACTGAGAATTGGGCGGGTGGTGTTGCGAATACTGCCGTAGCGAGCTCAGCGAATTTTGAAGTGTTTGGGAAAGGGATATATACGCCATTCCCAAAGCAGGAGTTGTACGACATGAGCAAGCGAAGTGGGTCTGCGGTGAGTTACCACCCACGCTACCGTAGTGGTCGCTGTACGCATTCGAACCATGCCCGTCGTCGCTGCCAGATAAGGCATAAGCGCTCGCGCCACCGCCGCCACCATTGCCACCACCCCCGTCCGAATACGAAGAGGGCGCTGAACCGTTGGTTGCACCCGCACCCCCGTTCTGGGTGGCATAATGCCCATTCCCGGCGGCCGAATGATAATTAGAGGAATACGGGACACTAGTTCTTGGGTCATTATCAAAGGACGATGACGAATCACCTCTGACATTAGTTTGGAAATTATGGTAACGCATCGATGGGGCCGGCGATGGCGAAAAGCGGTACAGGTGAGGATTTGCTTCGGCAACAGGTTCTGTTTTTATTGGGCTTAACAGCGAGTGCACAGCACGACCGTTGCGAAGCAGCATGTCGTCACCCGCCCCACCGGTTGGTTGCGCTCCATTTTGCGGTTGTTGTTGCTGGCGTTTTTGTAGTGGAATGCATTTCGTGGCGCGTGAATGCCATTTTTCGTTCGGATCTCCGTCACGGAAACTACTCTCTGCCCACCGGGGATGTGGCTTGCCTGCAGATGTAACAAAAAAGAAACAAAAGAAGAGGGAAGATGGAAAATGGATCAGTCAGATGGAAGATTTTATTGGTTGGAAGCTTTGACGTGCCTCTGAGTTCGCGAACAAGGGATTCTAACTCCGCAATGCGATTCCGTAGCCGTGTACTTTCGTCAAGAGATGGGTCATCTCTGAGAACAAAAGAAAAATAAATCAGCATCGGACGCGACAGCTCACTGATGAAGCGGCTCACCTGAGGGCGGGATCATCGATCTCATAAACACATAGTCCTGTCTATTAAATTCGGCGTAAACAGTTGTCGAAGAGGCACCGAGGCGCAACATAGATTTACCAGGCCTAGCTGGATGCACCTTTGGCAGGGTCGTTTCCGATCGCACTAGTGGTGGGAGGAAAAAAAATAATGAACAAATGTCGAGAATTTGGTAAACGACGGGCGCACCTTTCGTTTGGATGTATGACAGTTCAAACAACTCTGCGTTGTGCGGTTTCTCCTCCTTTTCCTATTTTTGGGTGATTAATGGGCGTAGAGGGGACCAAACGGTTAATTAGTCGGCTAATCACCGCGGTGGCTCCAGTGAGCCACTGAAGGAATGCTAACCTGTGGTCGGTGTCGATGTTGAACTCGAGGTCCATTATCTCGCCCTTGAGCTGGAGGGGTTGGAAACTGTCTGGTGTGGCTGGGGACATCATAGTAAGGAGCGGAAAAGGAACAGACTCTGGTCGAGGATGAAGTTGACCTTTACTTAAGTGGTGCCGATGTGAGCATTAAGTAACGTTGAAGAGATCCGTACAGATCTGGAGGGATCTCCCGATGGATGTGGAAGGGCCGTATGTAGAATTGTAAGCGTTCTTCCAGTTCAAGAACGTGTCACGATAGCAAACACCGTCAATCACTCACGTATACCCCCCAGAATGGGTTCAACTGGCCCTGAGGATCTGATACCACATGCGGTGCATAAGTATTTTGGTGTTCAAGCTTTTCACCGGGCACCACTTCGAGTTGCCGACATTTCGGAAATTCCTCCGTGAAATAAGTCCGTGTATTCAGGGTCGATACTCCCTATCAATCGTGTTTGTCTTGTGAAAGAGATATCTCGAGGTATAAGACCACATCGCAGGACTTCATGGGATGTCAAATTCATCGCGTTATCCCGGTACCATTAGGATTCAGAAGGTGGCTTTCCTCTTCCGGCACAGTAGTCTGGACTTGGGCCCAGAGTCTGAATCCTAGACAGCCGTGTCCGAGAATCAGACAACAGGATGGAGCAATCAAGCCCATGCTGTCAACATAGGCAGTGTTGGTAGATAGATATTCTCCGATCGCGCTTTCATGATCAAGTGCTTGGATTCAGAATGTGTTCTCACTCGTGCCATTCTGTGGCAAATTCCGCAACGGACTCAGAGATGCAGAGATTTACATAGAGCGACATTCGGGAGAAAATTCGAGCAGATGCGTAAATTTAGCACGAATCTTTCCTGTTGCGTTGTTCTTATATACTCCCCTCGAGCGTTGCGAATTGCGCGAGAAAACTAAACGGGATTCTTAGAGGTCGATGAAGCGGATCGCACAAGAAACCTTACCCAGCGTTGCCTCCAATGTAGGTGGCGCGCTCAGTGCTGAATCCCAGAATTGAATCCGGATATGTGGCGTCGCACGTAAAGTCATGACTCCATGCGCCGTCTTTACTTAGGTCTCAAGTAATAAATCAAAGGGAGGATTTCGCAATGAAGTTATCATTTTTGTTCAATGAAGGGGTCGAATTTTGCAATTGTCCGCGGAAGGCGGGCAAAAGGACTATACTCGGCCCACAATTCCCACAACCCAAACCTTCCACTCACTCGGGATCATCGGCGAAAGTTATCTCGATCCCGAGGCCCATTTCAGAAGGTTCGGGTTCAAGGTCTTCAAAACCATGTTTGCAGGTGAAATCCCCGATGTGATCACACCTTGCTCGATAGGTATACGATGGAGTCATCGATGACCTACCTTCCGCTGGAGCCTTTCCCTTTCTTTATTAACCCTTTAGCGAGAAAAACATTTTTTGCACACACGATTTGTCCAGAATGTCGAGTACAAGCGCTAATACTGTCGCCACAATCAGTCAGACTTGGAAGCCGAAGTAGATCAATAGGTGCTTACCTGCTAAATTGGAACAATGATCAGAATCTATGATGGGATAGCTTGGGATAGAAAGAGCTCAGAAGAGCTTGGCTGATTGGACTGGGTGAAGGTTACCTGAGATGAGACCCTCTGATCAGGCCCTTGTGACAACCGGTTGGCTCCGTGGATATATCTAGACCAGGTATAGTCCATCAGACTAGTTGTGGGAATGAACAGGAATTCTTACATACCGAGAGTAAAGACTGCGAACCCGTTCAAAAGGTACATTTCGCCTGTCAGAGTAACATGTGAGCATGCACAAAAAGGGTAACTCACTAGTTTCGGTAAGGATCGTGTCGCATCGATCATCCTCGATAACGAGAGTGAGTGGCGATCGTCCCATCAACATGGACGACAGACGGAGGAATAGCAGTTGTCTAAGTGCAATTCGCCCGAAGACAATGAGCGTATGCGCGGTGTGATTGCACACGAAACGCTCGACAGTGTTATAGTCCAGATTGTTTCCGAGAAGGCAAGAACGGAAGCAGATGTTGTGTAATAAAAGATCATCGAGCAAGAATTGGGGTCCAAGCCTGTCGAGTGTTCCCCCAATCCCTAGACAGAGCCTATCGATTGTCACCAAAAAGATAAAGAGACCAGGCATGTCCTAAGAGAGCCTCCGAAGAAAGCAATGTCGAAACCGGGGCACAGATTTGAAGGATGGAAGAATACTTGTTGAAGGGCACAAAGACATCAGCAAAGTAAACCCCTTTATTTGTCGGTTATCAAGATGAATGACTCGGGTGTTTCCTGGAGAAGGCGTTCTGCGCAGAATCGATATCTGTGGAAAAGCCCGCACATCCGGCTGACATAAAATGCTTTCTCGGATGTAAGTTCCCAAATGCTATTATCCATACACAGACAACGGCGGCAGCGGTGCGATGCGTATGAGAGCGTGACCAATCCCTGAACTGAAGAAGATGGGTACCAGTATGGAGAATTCCGAGGAAATTGGGGAAAGGATTGCCAAGCAGACATCAACACCCAAACCGAATGAAGGGGTAGTATGAGCTGTATGGACGCAAGTCATTTCGTCATCTAAAATCGTTACCATTTCGCATCTTTGGAGATCTTTGGAGCCGGCGTGGAGTCATGAACTCATGGGCGAGAAGCAGCCTTGCGGTGACTCGGATGGAGCTAGCAGATACAAGTTATTTAACTCCACAGTTTCTGAGTCAAAGTTGTACTATAAATTGAGTGTCAGGATTCCATTTATTGTCGTCCAGAATCGAGGAGGTGAATGAGTGAATTGAGAACAGGAAGAACCTCTGAGAAATTCAGAAATTCAGACTGAAAGCGTTAGACAAACAGAGCCAAGCACTGGTGACGTCGGAACACGCGACGGCTAGCCTCCTCCAACACTATACTACCACTAGTCGTCATCTCGTCAAACCGTGGACTGAATCAATTTGGACCCAATCGACAGCAATTTTTTGCTGTTCAATATGGCTTCGACAAGTAACGAGAATCCCGACTTGTCTCCCGTTTCACCTACAGACGAAGACTCGGACGTTATGTTTTCAACTGTCGCGGAGACTGAGCCAGAGCCAGGTCTTAATGGAGTGCCGGTGAGATGTACGTCACCAGAACAAGGTCCGACGACGTGCAAACCTCATACTTTGACTCCTTATGCGTCTGTGTAGGGTACGATGTACGTACTGCTCAACTTGTCAAAATTGCATTCAAAACGACTTTGATCTCAATGAAAGCATTTTTTTTGTTGATCAGGCGGACCGTACAGAATCTTACACACGAATAACACCCTTTCAAGAAAAGCATGATACAAGCGTTGAGTACGTGCTGCTTTTGGGTGGACCTAGATCGTATCCCGTGCGCAGGTTAACCCACGCACAGATTCTTTTACAAGCCATTAACTCTATCAGCACTTTCTTGCGGTTTGATCGTCCTTGCCTATGTCGCAACAACCCAGGATGTGCTGGAGGAGGGGCGAGACAAGAGACGCGTGTACGACCTTCATCTTTACTTTCAGTCTGTTCTTCGCCTTACTTTATGTCGTCTCAGGGGGGCATACGCCGCCATCGCTTCGTTTCTTCTCTTCGCCATGATACAGTTTCGAGATGGACCTTTCGTCCGGCCTCATCCTGCCTTCTGGCGGATAATTTTAGGCGTCAATCTAGTGTACGAGCTGGCTCTCGTCTTCTTACTCTTCCAGGACGTCGGTACAGCTCGTCATATGCTGACCTACATCGACTCAAATCTCGGTGTACCATTGCCCGAGAAAAGCTATGCAGAGGACTGTTCATTGACACCCCAAACCCTTTGGGTATGACCCTCTTTCATACTCCTATCTTCTCACTTCAATGGCTTTTAGAATGCGATCGATATCTTCTGCTTAGCGCATGCTCTAGGATGGTTCGGGAAGGCAATGATTCTACGAGATTACTGGTTTTGTTGGGTTAGTCTTTGAGTATGTCTGACGATTCATTAATTGAGCCAATCTTTTTAGATACTCAGCGTTGCGTTCGAACTCGCAGAATATAGTCTGCAGCATCAGTTACCAAATTTCGCTGAGGTATGTACTAATTACTCATGGAAATATTTCAAAATTATAACTTTGTTATAGTGCTGGTGGGATCACGTATGTCTCTCCTACCCTAAATTTGGACTTCCGCTCAGCACCTTCTGTCATTACGATAGTGGATTCTCGACGTGTTAATCTGCAACTGGCTTGGGACCTATCTAGGTGTGTACCTTCCAGTTTCACGTACATGCCAAGTTCGACATCCTAATCTTGTCGGTTTCGAGGCATGAAGGTCTGCCAATATTTCGAAGTCAAGGTGCGGTGTGCCATCTCTTCGATATGAAATTTCTCTGTTAAGCAACATGTTTTATAGCCCTATGAATGGCGTGGGCTCCGCCAGACGCCAGGGATTCGCTCCAAGGCTAAGCGGGTACTCAGCCAGTTTTCACCACATGACTTTACGCATTTCGAATGGGGAACCGCATCCGACTTTCTCCATTTTTCAACGGTTGTGTTGTTGCTTGCCGTCTTCCTCGCGGCGGAACTCAATCCGTTCTACCTCAAGGTACGGCTAGTTTAATTTTGAATGAGTCATCATCAACCTCATACGGATACTCCATTACTGGACAGAGCTTATTATGGATGGAGCCGGATCATCCTATAATCATATTGCGCCTTGCATTCGTTTTCCTCTGTGCCCTCCCAGCCGTTCGAGAACTGTATCAATATATCAACGATCCGCGGTAAGTTTGATTAAGTTCAATAGGCTGCGCCCGAGGTTCAGACCGAGTTCTTACCCTTCGACCATCACTTCTAGACGGGCTGTGAGGATGGGTCAACACGTATGGCTCCTTCTTGCTACAATCATCACTGAGCTTCTGGTTATCGCGAAATGGAGTAAGGGGCAATTCCCTGAACCTCTTCCGTCCGAGGTCAAGTGGGGTTGGATGATCGGGGCGGCTCTCCTTGTGCTTTATCCCACTGTCCAGGTGAGTTATGTGTTAATATGCTCCTATGCTTCCCTTCCTTCTTATCGTTTATTTTATTATCCGTTCTCCCTGCATGACGGCTGATTGACGTTATTTAGTTCGGAGTGCCGAGCGCGAGAAAGTACATCCGGAAATATCAAAAAAATGGAAAACCTAAAGCATCATGAAGGCCCTTGTACATCTCGTTTCGATCCTTTCGAAATACATGGGAAGTTACTTACCTGTAAATTATTGATGATCGCTGTCATCTAATATCCCCCAACTCGTACCTACTTGTACCTGCTCTATACTCCGAGTCAAAGACATCAAATTTTTGACTTTTGACTTGTTGCATCACTTATGAGACAGGAAGTTTGATTTTGGGGTGTGGTTGTGAGAGAAAGTTGATCGGGAACGTGATATGTACATACATAGCCTAATCTATTTTGTGTGTGCACTCACCCCATTGTCGTCGGGCAGGTACCGACGCCGGTCACGAATACTCTGTCAGGCACATTTAGTTGACTTACTGTGTGTATCGCCAAGTAAACCACCTATCATGGCTCGCGACAATCTGGGAGAATGCCCTCGGCTGTCCTTCCTCGGCTGTTCTCTCGAAATATTTCAACATCCTGTTGAAAAACGGACGGGTAGCCGTGCCTTTTCCCTTGCCATTGCGCCGTCACCCACTTTTTTCGAGGTCGTGGAGGCAGACCACTGTCTATATCGCCATGATGCTTTATCTCGACTTCACATATTTTCATGACAAGCATGGGAATAACCGTGTGCGTGGATAGCTATTTTGTACAGTCTCTGCCCTCTCGGCGTTGTCAAAAAGGATCATACCCAGGACCGCCAATGGGATGACAATCGGGGTTCATTCCCGAGATCCAGAAAATGTGAGGTGTCTCGGTTAGGCAGGTGTAAAAGAAGGTTCAGCGCTCAGCTTCATCTCACTACCCATCAGCATTTTGTATTAACATTTTCACAAGTTCAGGCATGTCATATCGGAGGGGGAATGGGCACATGCAAGGTACATGGGGATTTGCCAGGGGAAGTTCGGAAGCGCATTTTGGCTTTTCAAAGAAACGGTGTACTCAGCAGGGTCAATCCGATCGCCGATCAAGCTCAAGGCGTAGCTATTCAAGTACTCAATGTACTGATTCCAATTTGATTCCATTTGCTGTTGCATTCCAGGGTTCGCTCCGTCGGCCCGTTGCTCCGATTGCTTTCATGTGATCGATAGGTTTAGAAACAAATATTGAAACAAACAAACACCTCTTTGTACATGTCATCGTTCTTGTCGTTGAGCAAGTTTCCATCCTCTCTTTTTCTTGTTGTGTACTATAATATCCAGTCATGCCTCGTGCAGAAGGTGAGTTTTGCGTATATTCCATGTAAATATAGCTAATTCAGCTACTCTGAATCCAGTCGGAACCCCAAAGTTCGTTGCGAACAAGATGAAATCCAAGGGCCTCCAGCGCCTGCGGTGGTACTGTCAAGTCTGCGAGAAACAGTGCCGAGACGAGAACGGATTCAAGTGTCATGCTGCCTCCGAGTCACATCTACGACAAATGCTGGTAGTCGGGGAGCACGCAGGGAGTCATATTGCGGGATTTTCAAGCCAGTTCCAATCTGAATTCGTTGCTCTACTCTCCCGGAGGTCCGCCTTTCTTCTTTTTCTTCTTTCATTAAGTTATATTCATTGCGGAAATCAGGTTTGGGACGAAACGCGTGCGAGCCAATCAGGTCTATCAGGAATATATTGCCGACAAGCACCATCTCCACATGAACTCCACTCGTTGGGTAACCTTGACCGAATTTGTGAAGCACCTTGGACGGACGGGTGTTGCTAGAGTAGATGAGACCGAGAAAGGGTGGTATCTAGCTTGGATTGATAGTAGCCCGAAAGCCCTGGCAAAAGCGGTGCGTTCGGGTCATCTTTCTTCCAACAGCCCTCGTTGCGAACTGATGTCCATTTTATCTCCAGGAAGCATCTCAAGCGAAGGACAGGGCGACGATTTCTGACGAACAACGGGAGCGACAATTAATCGCGGAGCAAATCGAGCGAGCGGCAGCAGAAACAAGCAATGACGCAGGGCCATCGACGCAATTGGATGTTGAGGAGGGCTTGAAGCGCGACGAGAACACAGAAAAGGTGGTGTTGTCATTGTCGATGAAGCCAGTCGTCGCAGCCGCCCCTACGGCACCGACTGGATTCAAGATGAATCCCTTAAAGCCTGCTGTGAATCCCCTCAAAGCAAATCCACTCAAGCGACCAAATGTATTCAAATCAGCTGCGCCAGCTTCTTCCACCGAAAGTGGCGAAAGGGCGGGCAACGAGAAGAAGAGATCCGCAGCTATGTC
>Ga0307517_10014329_pt1 | contig 10660 bp, 5 predicted proteins | sample 23_EM_MG_FD_194515 | JGI IMG/M metagenome (GOLD analysis project Ga0307517, IMG submission 194515) | Populus trichocarpa ectomycorrhiza microbial communities from riparian zone in the Pacific Northwest, United States - 23_EM | ecosystem: Host-associated > Plants > Roots > Unclassified | place...
AATTACTATTTAATAGCATATTGCTCTTGTCATTGTATGTAATGCTAGTATTCATATAAGGAACAATATTATCACAATATTAACATAACATAAAGATATTATAATACATTCTATATAAAAAAAAGAAACAAATATGATTTTGGTCAATTGGATATAATTTTAACTAAATTGCATTAAATTAACCTCGATTGCCAAAATTCATAGCAAATCGAAACAAATTTTCAAAATTTAACGCAACACATATTTCACCAAAATTCAACATAATTCATGATATCAAACCTAATTGATATTTTCATGCTCAATTGCATTAAATCAAACCCAAACTAATAGCAAATTTAAATAATTCAAATAAATTATCACATTCAACAACTTATCCATAGTTAACGGAACATGTAATTCATCAAAATTCTACCTCATTCATGCTCTATTGCATGAAATCCTCAAGCATAAGTGATAGCATTCGTAGCTGATTCCAACCAATTCACATAAAATTCCTTATTTAGCAACTTATACAAAAATTCATTGCAATATATAATTCATGGAAATGCTTAATTCTTAATTGATGTTATTTTCATGTTCAACTACATCAAATCAATCCTAATTGATGGCATCTATAGCTAATTTATCATTAATTCAAAAAAACTTTAAATTCAACATAAACCCTAAACAATAATTTCATTTCAACTAAACCAAACACAAATTAAATATAAAACCTACATAATTAATAGCAATGTAGTATGTTTACCTTACTTGTAGAACTAGAAAGTGTTAGGGTGGCGGCAACAACAATGGTTTTTGGCGGTTTTTGAAGAGAAAAACATCATGTAAGGCTTGGAGACTATGATGTGTTCGAGTTATAGATGTTTTTAAGAGAGAAAAAACAAGTGTTTTATGGGTTGTTTTTTTTTTTTTTAGAAAGAGAGGTTGTTGGCATTGTTTTTAAAAAGAGGTGGTTCCTATGTGTTTGTGTTCTTTAATCTGAGCATGGATTTAAATTTCACAAAATATTATGTTTTTGAAACATGACATGTTAAGTTGTTTTTTTAAAACATGAAATAGTAGTTATCACGTTTAAGAATAAAAACATTTACTAAATATCACTATTTTAAAACATAACAAGCTGAAATTATACTATTTCACAACAACTTTTATAAACTATATTATTCTGCCAAAATTTATATTTAACCATGCTATTTTGTTTTTAAAAAAAATTCCAAAATCAGACGGCATAAACTCGGCTTACACAGGTAGCCTCTCAAGTTAAGTCGTTGGGCCAACCTTATCCATTTAACCTCAAGAATCTAGATTTCTGTCCGACGTAGCCTTATCCAAGTAGTCATAACCAAATCCATTCAAACTGGTCGATATAAACACACACAAAATCCACTTGCGTTCAAATTTTTACATTCAGCGATAGAAACACTGGTCCCTTTCCATATATCTCCAGCCAGGAAAGCTAGCAATATTTCCTTCTGCGGTGGAAAATTAACTGCTGAAGTTTAACGATGGCAACTTTAACTCCTATTCAGACTTCTCTTTCAAGATTTTCACCACAAAGATGGCCAGTTTCAGGCCCAGGCTTTTCAGCTGCGATGCCTGCTGGTTCCAAGTTTCTGTCATGGAATATCAGCCAGAAGAAGAACAAGAATAAAAGGTCATTGACTGTGGTTGCAGCGGTGGGAGATGTATCAGCTGATGGCACCACTTACCTAATTGCCGGTGCGGCTGCTGTAGCTCTACTCGGAACTGCTTTTCCCATACTCTTCTCTCGCAAGGACCTGTAATTACATCCCCGCCCCCCTCCTCTCTAAATATTGAACTTGCGTGCAATTCTTTTTTGTAATTCAGGCTCTGGGTTCATTTTAGATGTTATTAAATAGTAATAGTAGTCATTGCAAGGCTAAATTCAAAAGTTAACAGAAGTTAAGCCTAAACATGTTTTTCCCCTAAATTGCATTAAACTAGAAAACCTTGGATTTGTCTATAGGGTTTGTTGGCTTTGTTAGTCTTCGCACCACTTACTGATTTTTAACTACCTTATGCCTATCGTAGGTGTCCTGAGTGCGATGGAGCAGGTTTCATTCGGAAGTCAGGAGCAACCTTGAGAGCTAATGCAGCACGGAAGGACCAGGCCCAGATTGTCTGCCCTCGTTGCAATGGCCTTGGCAAGCTCAACCAAATTGATAAATAAACCTCGTCTTGTAAACTTATCGTTCTATAGTTTCCCTACTTTCATTTTTAATCCCATGCGAAGGGTGATGTTTATATATAGCCGAGAAACACTGCAACTATTGGTGCCATTTTGTCTGGTTTTCTTTCCCTTAATGAATAACATCTTGGTTACTGTGGTCTTATGGGTGAATAATACTATATAGCATAAAGGAGACAATGTAACCCCTCTCTGGAAGCCTGAACCTGAAGTAAGCCAGGACAGGTGATGAGATGTTGCTGGCCTTTCACAGGGGTCCATTTTCCCTTCTCACAGATCGTAAGAGTGCTTTATCTGTCAAAAGAATGAGAGCAGTCGCTTCTGTTTTCTTGGATCAATTGGTCAATTGTATTGAAGCAGCAAAAGAATTAGGCAGCATTATGGGAGAATAAAATGAGTTAACCATGTAACGATGCTGTCAATTAATTGTCCCTGTTTTCAAATGGCTCTGCTGGTTTGTTGTTGTTGTTCATATTGTTCTACAAGAACCTTGTAGAGCTGATTTTTTCCAATGAACATGTAACATATATGGTGAGCCAGTATATCACTTTGAGCGAGAATAATTTTTTCCAATGGGGAAGTAAATGTTGGGTTTCTTGAAATACATGAATGCAACGAAAACAATAAATATAAAAATTTTTAGGAGATTTAATGATCTGTTAGATAAAATCTAATTGTTTTAAAGTTTTATATGAAAATTACTTGAATTTCATATATTGTTTTTGGCTTTGAATATTTACTTTAAAGACTTGGTTATTGCAAACCACTAGTTGTCCAATTAACCAGTTTATAACAGTAATCCACACGAACCATTAGTGAGAAATCTCCTAAACGTTTTTAGAAGAGAGAGATTGTTATACCTTAGAAGGTTAGCTCATTTCTTTTATATTTTGGTGTTTATATATTGTACTCACCTTCACATCACACCCTCTCATAGAAAATAAGAGGCATAACATTCATTTCTAAAACTTATTTATAATCAACTTAGATTTAATTAATCATTTCATTTTAATTTCTGACTAATAGTTCTTATATATGTAACGCATTAAGTTCTCCAATAAGTTGGCTCAAATATAGATCATAATTCTAAATAAAATAGGACTGAATAAATTAAACAAATTAATTTATTATCTAGCAACTTGTTATGATCCTTCAAATATTAGAAAAGTTATAAGTGGTTTGACTTATACTTTCAATGACCAGTTTTTCGGTGTAATTATTATTTATTCGTCAACAATGTCCTCATTTAGACATTATAACATGTAATGCGTCTACTATATCAAATCATGTTTGTTCTCAACACTATAGTCATTAATTATTTGAATAAGATTTAAAACTGTTTCAAATCTTATTCTACTTTGCGCAAGGATTTACAATCCATACTATTTTAAAACAAATAAAATATTTTTTCTAATTCATCTAGGGTGATAAACCCTCTCTTAATTACTCAAATACTTTTATACAATTCGTGTTATACACAATATTTTTTCATTTGTTACCCTTTATTAGGACAACGTGTAACAAGATCAAAACAAAACACTCTTTATATAAGATAACTTAATGATTTCAAGTCTAAGAATTACTTACACAACTATCACGTGAGCATTTTTATAGACACATACATAGTTTTTAAACCCGACCCGGTGATCGACCCGGTATAATAATCGGGTCACGGGTCAGATGGGTTAACCCGGGTCAACCTAGAAATAAAAAAAGAATTCCAATGCAACGCCTTACCAGCAGCTTCAAGCATTCCTGGTCTTAGTGTTTAGTCATTTTACGCTTTCATCAATATGTTCATGTTGAACAATAACAAATTATTAAACTACATCTTATATATTCTGCAAAATGCAGGCTTTTATTGCTGAAGACGGAAATTTAAATTATGATGAGTTCCTTGTAATAAAATGGTTCAGATCCCTTTATTTTGTGTTTAGATTATTCCATTGAAGAGTTCCTACTTTCGTACCTTTGTGCAACATAAACAAAAACCAGCAATTAAAGTGAGCAATTTGATGGCTTCTTGAAACAGGTATGGCGAATCAGAGACTTATTTGCCCAAAACTGGGGAGATGCAGGTAAAGAACTAATTCATGAAACATGAATTACCCATGTAATTAAATAACAAGAAATTAATTACCAAAAAAGCCAGAAACCAAAAAAGCCAAAAAGCCACAACAAAGATCCATTGGTGATTTAATAACCATCATATTGTTTTACCCAGAAGAATCAAGATGAAGAACAGAAAACTGAAGAGAAACATGTAACAACAAATGGTTTTGTCATTTGTGTATTACCCATAACCTAGGATCTGTCGATTCTGCACCCTTTAACTCTAGCAGCATCTTGTTAGCATCTCTCTCCTCATTGCATGCTGAGAAGATGAGGAAGCAAAGGCAAATAGGCAGGCTTTGAAGATTGAAAGATTAGGTTTTCTTTGATTCTTTTTATGTTGCAAATGGTTTGATAAATCGACAGTTAAAAGCTAAAACGCTAACGTTTTATTTCTATATATATAAAAAAATCAGCCGGGTCTTGTCTGGGTTTACCCGGGTCAGCCGGGTCCCTGGTCGACCCGCCAGGTCGACCGGGTTTAGCCGGGCCAAATCCTTGGCTATTTTTTCTTAAACCCGGCCCGGTTCCAGCTCCGGGTCGACCGGGTCCCGGGTCGACCCGCCGGGCCGGGCCGGGTTTTAAAAAAATGGACACATATGATATCTCCATATAAGATTCTCATGCGGGTTAGTTCAGTGTACATATCATGTGACAAACACCTACATATTAGTTTTAGGTATCTCTCATGCCTTAACTTATGAGAACAACTACTTCACGAAAGAATATAATATGTAGTAGTTTAACAACTAATTAATATTCATTCTTAATAGAGTATTGACCAAGAACAGTTAAGAACAATGTTTTGATGCAATGAGAATCTCATAATTATAACAACCTTATAATTTTCTTTGCAAAGTATTTTTCTTTTAAGAACTTTATATATAGTATACTCTAGATTTATTAATTAAATATTTGATAAATATTAAAGATAAATAAATCTTTATTAATATTAAAAATATTTATATGAATAAAATCAATGCCATATATAATCAACCGATTACCGATTAGATACATGATGATATATACAGAGACATGTGTGAAGACACTTAGATATCATAGAAGAAGGTAGATTGACACTTAAATATGTGTAGAAAGGCAATAGACATGCTTCCTGACTTGACTCTTCCTTTCGTTAGGTTCTTGAGAGGGGCCAATATGGCGGGCATAACCAGTTAACTTCAGTTTAGATGAGATGTCAAGGTTTGGAAGTCAATTCTTCAGCAAGTATCCCAATCATCTCCGATCAAAGTTTCGGCGATGAAGGTCCAAGCTCAATACCACCTGTGAAGTCATCTACATTCTCACATTCAAAATTAACTATCAATGAATTGGCATCATCACATCAAAGAAGTTCTTTATCCCAATCAGTCCTCAATAGTAGAAAAACTTATCATCTCTAAGCTTTTTTTTTTCTCCATTATTAATGTGATAAACAAAATCATTAGCCTTCTATAAAATGGTCATATCTCCCAATCAATCCAGAAAAGTCCTCAAGGACTACATGCCATATAACATGAAAATATTAAAATAAAAAAAAAATTCATGTTTTTTTATGATGGAGGTTGATTTGATTTGCAGTTGAAGGTTTTAATGTTCTATAAACTACTGGATTAACAATTTAATTTTTGTTCGTAATCGTCTAAAACTAGGCCATAGAAGAGTTGTGGCATTATGAAACTGACACCATAATGTTCCGATCAAGAGATGACAGAGCTTGGCTTCTTTCTTTTCCTTTAAAAGAAAAAAATCAATCTGGGACTCATGCTAGCTGATGGTTATTTTCTAGATTCTTTTGTTCTCTAAAACTTGCTTTATTTTATATTTTTATTGTGTAGAAATAAATGTTAGTCGTTTTAAAAAATAATATAAATTATATCTTGAGATCTCACTTAACAACTTAAATTTTTCAGTTGAAATTGTTCTTTGATATGATATCATAACTTTATAAACCAGGTGATTATGAATTTTTAAATCTCACCATCCTTATTTTATTTTATAAAAAATAAGCATAATGTAATATAAACTTGTACAATTTTCAAACCCAAAAAGCTTTTACTTGATAGAGTATGTTAGAGAATAATATAAATCATATTTTGGGGTCTCATAGCGCCAATGGACGAAAAAGGGTATGAAAAGGTGTCGTCGACAAGAAAAATAGCCTAGCTTAAGATTTTGGATAAGATAATTCTTTAATATAGTACTAAAGTTTGAATAATCAAATGGTCACGAGTTCAAACTCATCACTCTTATTTTCTTTTTTAATTAATAATATAAGATAATATAAATATGTATAAGTTTCTAGCCTAAATAGTTTGAAATCGTTATTTAGTACTTTGGCCTTATGCCATTCAAAGAAGGAGGGTTGTTGAGAAACCGTTTGGGAACGCGGTACAAACCGTGTTTCTAAAAAAAATTAATTTTTTTTTGTTAAAATTTAATATGATTTGTATGTTTTGGATCGTTTTGATGTGCTGATATCAAAAATAATTTTTAAAAAATAAAAAAAATATCATTAACATGCATTTCGGTATAAAAAGTTATTTGAAAAACAACCGCTATTATACTGACAAACATACTATGAGACTTTAGCCTCATAATACTCTCACTGCTGCTGCACTGGGATATTATTAAAAAATTGCTTAGAAAGCTCTCCTGGATTAAAAACTTACCCTGATATTGGACAAATTGCTTTTGGAGTTACTGGGCGCTTAGTAATATCAATATCAGTAAGTGCAACGAATTCCCGCTGTATTATGTTCATCTCACTTCTCTATTACAATTAGTTTCAGTATCTTTTTTCCGAGAATTAAATGGACAATAGCTTCAATCCGTATGCTTCGTGTGTGGAGTACGTGATCATGCATGATGAGTGATAGCTTGTCATCATCGTTCCCAAACACGCACATGAATTTTGCTGCAATACATCTGGATTCTCATCAAATCTTTTCCATCACGGCAACTCTCATTGTTCTTCCCATGCACGGTCTGGCTTCGAGACCTTACCCTGCGGTCATACCTTTCAGGCTCTCTTCTTTCCTTTCCCTCTTCGTTGCTATACTATTCTATGCTTTTTTTTTATTATTTAATATTTATTTAATTTCAATTTGATTTTCATAATTAATTTTTGTTTGTTTTTAATAAAATTATCACAGTCTCAAACAAACATTCAAACATTTAGTTGGTGCTTGATTTTATGAGTATATATTTTTGTTATTATATCATTAAGTAAAAAATAATTTTAAAAAATAAAGTTGTTAAACCTAGTGAAATTCATGATCCAAATCACGAGTTTGATGGATTAAGCTACGAAGTCTACGTCAATTTAATATGTTATTGTTTCAATTTAAAAAAAAAATATCATCTTAACATTTTTTTAGTCAAATCAAGTTTTTTACTAGTTATTCGAGTTATTTTTTAATCTTTTAAGTTGATAAGGTCACCTCAATTCAACTTGTGCACATTTAATTTAAATTTTAAGCTAGATAAAAAATTAAGTTAGGAATTTTTAAAATTCATCTGACGAGTTTACTTTAATAACAACATCCTCACAGTCTACATATTTATTTTTAGATTTAAAAATATTTTTAGAGAAAAAATGTACGGCCATTACCAAAAGACCCCGACAGCAAAATGGGAAACATCACCTCCTAGTTATGGACCCAAAAATGCACGATTATATGTTTACTTTGCTGTTAGACAATTCAGCATTTGCATGTGCTCCCACCTGACTCTTATGTGCTTAACGAGGCTACCTGTTTCGTTCTGTGAAAGCGGTTCTTGTTCCTGTACAAGGTAGTGAATGCAGTTGCTAGTATAGTAAACCCACGTACCTGCAGACAAGTTTATTAATTTTGTTTAATGTTCTAATTAATGTATAAAAATTAATTTAATGAAATTAAAATAAATCAATATTAATTATATCATGAATATATATTTTGTACGTAGCATTTAATATCATACTTTTTAAAAAATATATATATATCATGAATATGTTTAATTCTGATAAATGAAAAGAATAAACATGCATCACCTAAAAATCTAATTAAAAGAAAGTAAGAATCAATTGTGAAAATGTGCTCGAGCAATCTATGTTAATTGACAACTAATTTTAATCAATAAATCCATATCTATTAATTAAAAAATATCATTATTTTTTACTTGATAGTTAATTTTTTATTATTATCATTTTAAATCAACGTAATTCAGAACATCAATTTTCTTAATATATGTCAAAGAATGTTGAAGAATATTCATGAATGATCACTTTCTTAAGGACGACATCTTTTGTTATATATATAATCTTAGAATGATTAATTATCAATTATCAAACCTTTATTATCTTAAGAAATAGAAATTAATAGTTATTATTTACAAATAATTATATTTCATACTGATTTAAAAAGAAATAAAAATCATGGAAAATAATTATTATTTCCATGAATTGAACACCTAACATCTAAATCATGCCCTCCCCTCAAACAGAGATTCCATTATTTTGGCGAATCTGGGAGCAACGTACGTTGTTGTTGTTGTTATCTACAGAAGTGATTGGAGCCATGCTTTGAGCACGAGGGTGCCATTGTTTTATCTTTTCTCAATAATTATTCAGGATGGTGAGGAGGAGAAAAAACAAAACTCTCTATTCATGGTATTCGGTGGCCGGTACAGTGTCAATATCAACTGGTCCTGTAAGACTAAAAAGTAAAAAGTGCTACTATAGTATTTAATTCACCACAGAACATGATGGGTATTTAATGTTTTTTTTTTAAAAAAAAATGTAAAGAATGAAGGGGAAAATGGTAAAACTGTGAGATGAATGGGATGAAGGGAGAAAAGATTTGAAGAAATAATCAATGAATGCTGCGGTCCAGTGGCGGGCAGCCATGAATAACGTGAAAGTGCGAGAGAAGTTGTGATTGGTAGAAAAGAACTTTTTACCAACTCACCATGCAGCCAAGTCTTTTGAAGAGGAAAAAAGAAAAAGCTTAGGGCAAGAAGGGAATGTCGCCGTTTCCATTAACTGGGCTTGGTTTCACCATGCAGCCTAATTACTGGTTAAGTTCACCTTCATCAGTGAATGAAAGACCTAATTGTGTAGGAGTCATGTGGACTTGAAGCTGTAATTCTTTCAGAACGACAAAGAAATCCACAGGTGGACCGGGTCCCTTTCATTTCTCCCAAAAAGGGATGTCTTCAGCCTTCAATCAATCAATAATAATAGATTACTCTGAATGCATATGCATTTGCTTCTGCTTGAAACAAACTGATATAAGCTAAGCTAATTTACTGGATTTGCAAGAAACCATAACATTCAAAGAATCTTCTCTGTTTGGCAACACTGCTCCACCCTCTCAGCTTGTCTCTACAGACATCACCCTCCCAAAAAATAAAAAAATCCAAAATAGAAAGAGAAGTTTCTTAAGTCAGAGTTGGGTAATCCAAGCACGGTTGCAGATTTTCTTCACTAACAGTGTCTAGTAATAGATCTCTGTCCACATAAACGCTTCTCTGCTCAGTCTCGTCTCTCGTTTCTAACAAAGATCTTTAACTCTCAGTACTTAACCTAACTTGTAATGTTTCATTCCATCATGGAAAGCACTTCCATTCCCTGCACTTCTTACACAAACCCATATCTCAAATCCCTTTTTCTTCTCTCTCACACTGTCTTAACACTTCTCTTGATTATGGAATCTCAACACTGCTTGTCTTCTTCACCAAAAATGCTGATCCTGCCACTCAAAACCCAAGTTATCCCTTCCGGGTCAGTACCCAGATCACCAAACAAGCTTCCTTTCCACCACAATGTGAGTCTTATCGTCTCTCTCACGGTTGGCACTCCACCACAAAATGTCTCCATGGTTATTGACACCGGAAGTGAACTCTCCTGGCTGCATTGCAACAAAACACTATCCTACCCAACTACATTCGACCCGACCCGATCCACATCTTACCAAACCATCCCTTGTTCTTCACCCACCTGCACCAATCGGACCCAGGACTTCCCTATACCTGCTTCATGTGACTCCAATAATCTCTGCCACGCCACCCTTTCTTATGCTGACGCTTCGTCCTCCGATGGAAATCTCGCGTCCGATGTTATCCACATTGGGAGCTCCGATATTTCCGGTTTGGTCTTTGGGTGCATGGATTCGGTTTTCAGTTCTAACTCTGATGAGGATTCTAAGAGTACCGGTTTAATGGGCATGAACCGTGGGTCGCTCTCTTTTGTTTCCCAATTGGGTTTCCCGAAATTCTCTTATTGCATTTCAGGAACCGATTTTTCGGGTCTTTTACTTCTCGGCGAGTCCAATTTGACGTGGTCGGTGCCATTAAACT
>Ga0307517_10014330_pt1 | contig 10660 bp, 7 predicted proteins | sample 23_EM_MG_FD_194515 | JGI IMG/M metagenome (GOLD analysis project Ga0307517, IMG submission 194515) | Populus trichocarpa ectomycorrhiza microbial communities from riparian zone in the Pacific Northwest, United States - 23_EM | ecosystem: Host-associated > Plants > Roots > Unclassified | place...
GCCATCATTCCTATCAAAGCGAAATATTTAATTATTTACAATTAAGGGGGCAGCTCAAAAGAGAAAGGATATCAAGCGACAAATATTCTGTATGATAACCCGAGTTGGATCGCAGCATTTCAATGGCTTTTATTTTTTTGTAATTTTTAATTGCGCAAATAACGCTAATGGCAATGAGCTTCTAGTTTAACAAGTTATCTATATTCTGTGTCTCAATGTTCTTAGATTTGAGCCTCTCTTTCGCCAAAGAAGAAGAAGAAGAAGCGCTGGCAGTAGCATTTCAGAGAAAATATTTACAGTGGCTAATCATCTCTTTAAAGGGTTTGGGTGGCTTAGAGCAATAGATTGGGATCTTTGACAATCTAACATTCAATGCTCAAAAATTGACCTGGTGCCCAGGCGTGCTTGCTGAGAAAGCAAAGAAAATAATGACTGCGCCTACAATTCTCATGCCATCCTTGAATGCGAGGAGACTAGAGAGATATCCTTGGTTTTTTTTATATGGTTATATATATATATATATCGTTGAAGCTTCACATTCGTGCCTGAGGAGAGGGCTTCCACTTCTTTGCCACAATCAATGGCTGGTTTATGAAATAATACTAGGGTGATTATTTTCAGTTCGGTTTGGTTTTTATTAAAAAAAAATAACTAAATTGAAATTTTATTTTTTTTAGAAAAACCGAAACCAGTTCAAACTGACCAGTTTCGGTTCGGTTTTTTAGGACAAAAACCGGTTCAAACCAGTTTGGTTCGGTTTTTTTGGTTTGGCTCGGTTTTTTTCCGGTTTGGCTCGGTTTTTTTTCGGTTTGGGTTTGGTTCGGTTATTTTTTTTCAATTTTCTTGATTTTCTCGGTTTTTTAATTTTTTTACTCACCCTTATAAAATATAGAGTTTAAAAAATGCATGGCGGTAATAGCAGGCTATCTATCAAAGAGACCACAAAGAAAGATACCTTGTCCAGCCCAAATAGCTGCTTAAAATTATAATTTTATATTATGACTGCTGTCTAAGTACATTATTTGTCATGACTCACTAAGATTCTGCTTGTTTTTATGTTTGTAAAATATTTTTAAAAAAAATTTAATTTTTAATTTTTTAAATATTTTTAGATATGTGCTAATATCAAAAATAATTTTTAAAAAATAAAAATAAAATATTATTTTGATGCATTTCTAAATAAAAAATACTTTAAAAAATAACTGTAACTACATTTCCAAACAAGATAGATAAAACACCTGGAATTAGCAAACCTAGAATTAGCCTCTGCATAGTATGTTATATAGAAAATTCAGGAAAAAGAAATGGATTGGTTTCATGTGATCTTTGTCAAGCTGACACGGGACACGAAAAGGAAAAACATAAATCAGAGAACTAAGGAAATTAGAACGTGTCATTAATTGATACATAAAAATTTGTTAAGAGATAAAAAAATAATAATAACCTGTTTACTTAGTAATCACATCAAACACTCTCACACATTGATCAGCTCCACAAGAAGCCAGTTGCATTCGCCTGCATTCTTCACTCTTTTCAGGGTTTCTCCATGACAGTCGATTCACTGAAGACACATGGCACAATGAAGTATCGAACCGGACTGCAAGATTGGCAGCTGCACTCTTATTGATGGTAAGACTCCACAATTCGATGAGTCCATTTTCCATTCCAACTGCAAGAAGCCCATGATTACTTTGACGATCAATACCGACCCATGACAGGGCAGTGACACTGCTGCTGAACTGTGGCAAAGTCATCATCTGTTTAACTGACGAGTCTTGCTCTACGGCCCAGATCTTCACTGTCTTGTCCCTGGAACCAGTTGCAAATTGGTGACCAAACGGGTTCCAGGAACAAGACCATATAATTCTCTTGTGTGCCTCCTGTCTTGCTAGAAGCTGATAACTAACTTCATCTGTGCCTATACAAATATCACGAATAAAAGATTCGATCATAGCATGCTATGAAGTTTCATGGAGTCTTGAATTATAAAGGCAAGTTTACACATAAAATTAATCCCATCATGTTTCTGAAGAACCATGTACTTTCATCCCCAGAGAATAGTTTCGGAGTCCAATTTATTGCTGAGTGAGGAAAATGAAATAAAGTGCACTGACTTTTTAACATCTCATTTTGGATGAAAGAAACAAACATGGAAAATGCAATCAAATGCCCCAGAAGATGCAGTGGTATAAGTACTGAGTCATATGTCAACAACAGAAAAGCAATGATCCACGGAACCAACTGCAATGAAGTAATACATTCTAGACAAGTCTAAAGTTCTGCTGTTGTCAGCCTTCATCCAGATCTTCAAAAGAAAAGAAAAGAAAAGAAAAACATAAAAATTATTTTACTCTTGCTATTCACTTTCAAGCAAATCTCTCTTCTGACCATTTCCATATAGCACATGCTTTAGCCTTAATTTAATCCACAAGTACAAGGATGATGACACTGAAGAGTAGCATATAAATTCATGATAAGGGGTACCTGTTCTTTTGATTGCGAAAACGGAGAACTGCCTATCTCTTGACACAGCCAAAAGCATACTGTCATCACGAGAGAATTCCATTTGTGTCACTGTTAAGCTATGTGCCTGCAAACGACCAACTGCCTTCCAGGAGCCCACTTGCCATAGCCATATTTCTGCTACCATGGCAGACTGGGCCTGCAAAACATAAAATATATAATTAAAAATTTACAACTCCCAAACCATCCTGTGTGTTTGCAGTGGCAATTTTAGAACAATCATATGCACTTGCCTAAAAATCCATACATGTAGTGGAAAGAATGCCACTCCATACAAGTTGTTGCAAGGGAGCCACTCATACTAGTTTGAGTTTATAATATATTCTCCAGTTTAAATTAACTTTTTTGATGTATTCAAATGAGCTGCCCTCCTGGTTCATTACTGGTCCACTTCAACTTCAAATAAAAAGATTTTCTTCCTTCACACTTCTTTGAGTTCCCAAATAAGTTATGTTTATGAAACGCCACTGTTCCCAATAGCAGTGAAAATGAGACCAAATTAGTTTCATATAAATTTTACTATGGAAGCCAATGGACATAATATTCCAGCATGTTTATTGGGTGCAATCACTTCTAAAGAACAAGTATTCCCTTGAATGATATAATATCTTCTCCAGTTACAATACATACTTTGCACCAGAGCAATTATCGACCATGTTTCCCAGAAATGTCTCTCCCAACATGAACGTTCATGGCTGAAGTAAAGCACTCAAGCAATTGCCATCCACCCAAGGGTAAGTACTTTTGCAGCTAAAATGCTGAATCAAACTAAACACAGAAAAATTGGAAGGAACATGACTGGAATAGGAGTCCTGTAATTTTTTCTCCATCTTTATTTGGAAATTAAGTAGGATACTGGTTGCAACAAGGACAGCTATAAGCAAAAAATTTTCTCCTTTCCCATGCCTAAGGGTATTTTTGTTGAAGTTCACACTAGAGTTTAAAACAAAAGTAACATCTGGTATTATAAGCATATACCTTACACGAGGAAGCGACAAGCTTCCCCTCGTGATCACAGCTTAGGGAAAAAAGCTCGTTTCCATGACCATAAAGTTTGTGCGACTCTGGCCATAATGTGTGGTATGCCAGCTGATCTTCAATGGGAGGTTCAGTGAACACAACTGGAACTGCATCAGGAATGCTTTCGAGGGTATCGAGACCATCATTCCCATTCCTTTCTGGGGTCTCCTGCACAGCTGCAAAACAAAAACATCAGTTAAAATGCTTTTAGTTGGAAACTTGCACTTGTTGCTAGTTGCATGAAATCTTGGTCTTCTCTTATGAAAAAGTTGTGTGAAACCATCATCAGTTTAAGAGATAGATATCTATAACAAAAAATGGCTTGTCATTAATTTTTTTTGTTTTTATTACTGACAATGAAGAGCCTTTATCTAATTATGGCCCCAACAAAGCATGGTCCAGAGGAAGAATTTGAAACCAGTCCTCCCTTTTGTTTTTTTTTTTTATGAAATTGTTACCCAACAGTTTCACCCCTTCTATTTCAAAACCAAGACTTTTTCACTTTCATACCCGGTAACAGGTTCTAGTCTTATTTGTTAGGCAAATACATGCACAGGCATGCGTGCACACTTGCAGACACAATGTGCTGGAATATGTGTATCTATAGATCTGGAGGGTGGAGCTCAAGAGTGGGAGCAGGGTAGGGATGCATCAACCTAGTCCACATAAAACAAAAGGCTGACTGGCATAAGAATACGATTGCAAGAATGGCTAAAGAGGCTAATACAGTGCCTTTTTCACTTATAGTAACTATGTACCTTGCAAACTTTCATTGCACTAGATATGCTGTAGCAATTTAAAATGTCACATGAAGAGAAGTAAAAACTTTTCCCTCTCAGAATGCTTAAAACTGTCAGTTCCATAATCTAAGAATGCATCAGGTATTTGACATTTTTTATTCATCTAGAAGAAGCAAACCATGTCCAAGACTTTCGAATTGTTGCGGATATTATTAAACTGCAAGATTAGTACATGCAGAGATTTTATGTACTACACACTGACATACATATATAGAGAGGGGGAGAGACACTCACTGTTAACATAAATAGGCTTCTGAGACAGGCCAAGAGCGGACATATTTGCACCCAAAATCTGAACATCAACTTGAAGGTTTTCAGGAAAACTAGACTTTTGACAAGTGGCAAGATTCAGTGTCTTCAAAAAAGATAAAGGAGCTTCAAACACTCTAGCAACTTTCTCGTCAGCTCCACCAACAAAACGATGGTTCCCCTTTCCTTGGATGATGGCCACACAATTGATGTCATGGCCATGAATCTGAGGGCGAGCAATTTCATGCCAGGATTCCTCGTCTGTGAGAAAAGCACTGTTTTTCCATGGAGCAAAAATACGAGTTGTCTGAAATGAAGACTATTTGTCAAAAGTGACTGAAGTAACATGTAAAACTCAGATGTATGTATGCAAAATCACGAAATAATTTTTATTAGGGGTAAACAACCAGTTTTACTAAGCAATAATACGAGAATAACACTTACAAAAATTCAAGAAATTCAACTTTTATCATGAATGTCTTCAAGGTTGCTACTTTTAAGCTCTTCCCATAACTATTCCTTTTCTTTTCTTTTCTTTTCTTTTTTTCTAAAAATAGAAAACTTTAAAAGGCTAAGTAATTTCTCTTCCTTAAAATCGCAGGCAACTTGCTGACAAGATAAAACCGAAGTGGGTGTGAATTTTCTTTTCTGATGCTTTTGCTTACAGTGTTCTTTTTTTTTTTGGACAAGAACTTAAGTTATGATAAGTCAAAGAGATGTTCTTGTTGCCATGTATGCCCCACCTTTTGTGATCCACACAGCCCCATTCATATGTAGAAGCACTATTCATATCGTTACACATACTAACTAGTGTCTACTTAAACAACAGTAAGAGGACATGAGATAAAACATATTTATAAAGCACTCTGATATTGATTATTGTTATACCTCTTTGTTTGGGAGACTTTTCTTATTCATGTCAAGTTTCAAGATTCTATTGGTCCATCAAATGGCTCACTGCATGTTACCAGATTAACTTTCCATTTTGTATATTTAATATCGTTTTAGCCTTTTAAAATTAACTGGAAAGAACTTTGCAGACTCGCAATAAGGAAAAATATGTCATGAAACAGTTCCTAAATCATGAACAAAACATTACCTGGTCAAGACTAACTGATACCATGTATTCTCCAGACCTCGCCCATGCAATATCCGTCACTGCAGCAAAGTGCCCAGATGGAACTTTCTGTGGTTGCCAATGATCCACATCAACACCAACATTTTTCCATAGATGGAAAGCCCCACCATATCCATGTGCTAGAATTGCATTTCCATCTCGGCTCCAGTGGCCCCCATAAAATCCTAGAGCAGAATGACTTAACTCCCCAACAGTGACCACATTCATCCAGATACCAGTTTTCCTTTCAGGTTGCCAGATCATCATTGTCTTGTCCATTGAAGCAGACAGAATGCTTTGTGGCTGATGGTATGTAGTTTCTTCTACAGAAGTAATTGAAGGGGGCTGCCACTCCACTGAATACACCCAATCTTCATGTCCAATTAAGAGAGACTCTAAAGATATCTGATAGGAGGAAGAGCCAGCAACAACTACAGGACCCTCAATATAAGATGCCAGGCTTATTTCCTCTTTCCTATATGTACCCTGGTTGTTGGTCAGTGAACCCCTAAGGGTCATCTTCCATATGCGGATGCCTTTGTCCTGAGACGAACTTACAAGCAGAATGCTGTTTGCTTCATCATTACATATGGGCAATGAGAAGTCCAAACTCCTGATCCAATCTGTATGTGCTTTCAAATCGCAAGCATGAACAAACTGGATACATAAGAAAAGAAAACCAGCCTGTTTGAGATGCACATAAAATATTTTGTGCTGGAAAATAGGTAGGCTTAGATTCAGAGTTGGTTACCTTTCCTGTCCTCTCCCCACAGTAAAGATGAATTTTGTTATCCAATCCCCCCATAGCAAGGACCATATGCCCAGAATTTCCAGGCAATTCTGCCAATGAAAGAGCCACCATAGGCTTTGAACCAACAAATAGGGTCTCCAGACATGACAATTTACATTCACCTAAAACAAGCGAATAGAGCTTTAATCATCATCAAGAGCAATTAGTTCAATGTCTCATCAATGATGACAACAAATAGGCTAAGTTAGGATAAATGTTGTAGAGAAGCCATGATCTGTACATAGTATAGATTGGGGTTATTGAATTCAATCAACATTTAGGATGTCAAACTGCAACCAAAACTCTGTAGCTTGATTATAATAGCCATTTCCATGCAATGTTCACACAAAATTTTTAAGCGTAAAAAGGCAACTGGAAGTTTGTATAGATAGTTCAACAAGGTATTATATACATGGAAAACACGCATCGGTCAACTAAGAAAGTTCTAATTGACAAAACAATCTCCATCATATGTCGTCTCCATAGCAAGCTCTTGTCTGATTTATAACGATGCCAAGAACAAGCAAACTAAACATTGTTTGGCCTTAAATTTCAATAGCAATGAAAATGAAACAGTAGAAAATTTTTTACTTGCTTACCTCCAGCAGTAGAAGGTAGGACCAGTTCCCACACATAAACTGTACCATCAGAAGAAGTCGATGCAAAAATTGCATCTGTTTCAGAAACCATAATTCCAGTTATGCATGTAACCCCCTTCTTGTGTGATTGTGGCAACTGCAACACTTGCCTCCACTGAAAATAAAAGAAACGCAATGATGAAAAAAGAAAATTATAGAATATAAGTTACCGAATTGCTTTCTAAAAGTAAGAGATGCCCAGAGTTATTTAAACACTACACAAAGTAACAACTACCTAAAACAAAACATCATAGCTATTGATTATGATTCCGGATGTTCATGACTCAACAAGTTATATAGGTAAGCAATAAAATAACGGAAAAAACTTTACCAAATTCCCATGAAATGAAACCGATTTTGGATTCAATCATCAACACCAAAACATAAGAAGAAGAGAAGAAACAGATTACCTTTTTGTCTGCAAGAGTTAACTCCCATAGAATAATAGCACCATCAGTGTCTCCAGAAAGCAGGTAATGACGGTCTAATTGTTTTGCTGCCAAAAAAAACAACAAATTTCATTAGGATTTTACAAAAATGTAATCTTAACTGGCCTATGAAGTAAGAATTCCAAAAATCTTTGTATTGAATTAGCAAAATTAAATAGTTAACAGAAAGCAGAATTTTCAAACTTCTTGACTTTTTAAACATCTCTCGGAATCCAAATAGAACACTAGTCATACATAAAGCTTTGTGCAGTAAACAACTAAGAACAGCCCAGGAACACATAAGAAGAAAGAACCTTTAAAAGCAAACTTTGTGCTTGGAATCCAGTGAGTGCAGTTGACAGAGGCCTTGTGACCAGGAAGTGTAGTCAGAATCTGAGCAGTCTATCCCGCAGAAAAAAAAAAGCCAGGTTTGTTAAGAATGCCACTACAACAAGGTTACAGTCTGGTAGTCAGAGAATATGAGGAAGAAAGATACCTTGGGACAGAAAATAGCGACAGCATTCTGGGAACCGAAGGAAACCAAATCAGAGGCGCCCCAAGAAACGTTATTCACTACTCTGTTGCATCCTGCTCCTATGAACACGCTCTTCACTTCAACCTCACTCTCTTCTTTATTTCCACTCATCGTCAACTTATTTTTAATAATCTCAAAAATTTCTTCGAAAAAGAGAGACTTGCTGACTGCTGCAGCGATCGAGCTGAGAGAGCGGCCAAAACCTTCTGCGAGTTTTTTTCAGGTAAAAAGAAGAACGGGGTCTGAGGACGAAAAGAAAAAAAATGGGGGTGAAAGTGGGCCTGGTTTTTCAACTCCGAAACTGGACCGTGGATTGGGTCGTAAAGTCAAATTCGGGCTTCGGTCCTATGAAATTAATAGTTTTTTTTCTCAGGCTGGCGATTTTGGCATCTGCGCACATTTAAAATCAAACCTTTATGAAAAAAACTGATAACATTATTCTACAATATCTTTATATCGTATAAAAAAAACAAATAATCTGAGATGATATGTTTTATGCAATTGTGTTATTATATATGTAAGTTAACCGTTGTGTGATAACTGTTTTTTAAATTGTATAGTATGAAAATTACAAAAATAAAGAAAATGAGTTATGTATAAGCAAGAATTTTGGATTTCAGTACAGGTTTTGATTCTGTGCTTGTTTATTTTATTTCATGTTAATTAATTTAATTTGATTTAAAAATAAAATTCTTCTATAAAAACTAAATTTAACAAAGACAAAAAAAAAACAAAAATCAAGGTAACATGTGATATTTTCAAAACAACTAAAAAATTTAGTAGGAAGTGAAAAAAATAATAAAATATTGGAAGGTGGAAAAACATCTTAAAAAAAAAAGAAAAAACCAAAAAATCTCGTATCAACTTCATAAATCATAATTAATTTTTTAAACACGCAATCCATTAAACTCAAGTTCTGAACTCAATTGCGAAGCCAAACACTTGACTAATTAAATATTAGAGGGTGAAGCAATAATAAACAAATCATTATAAAAAAAAATTGCAAGGAAAAAAACAACAATAAAAAAGGATGATGTTTGATAGAAAAAAACTCAAAAATGATGAAATTATAATTTTTTTTGAAAAAACCATGTAAAATAAAATAAATAATAATCAAAATAATAAAAACAAAATCTGGCAGATGAAAATATCTATTGAGGGTGAAATTTAAAAAAATTCATAATTTCATAAATTATTATAAATAAACAAAATTATTATAAATAACAAAAATTATAATAAAGAGAATAATGATGAAATTTTGAGGATAACAAACTTTAAGGGTTGTTTTTTTTTTTAATATCAACATGAAAATCAAGTAGAAGAGAGGATAAAAAAAACAAAAAGACTACATGCGCCACTTGTACGTTAAGGGGATACCGAGATGTTTTGATCGCCGTCCTAACAAGGTTTTAGATGTTAGATGTCACCAAAATTTGTCATCTAAACTTTTCTAATACTATTGATGTTCTCTCAGATTTATTTTTTTTCTTTTTATTTATAGAATTATTCTACTGTTTTTAATGACATCCAATAATTATCAAATAATCAAATATAAAACATAAAAAAAATCCCTTAATAAAAGGCAGGGATTTTGACAATGACGTAGTTTAATTGCTTGAAAATTAAATCAAAAATTAAAAAACTTCTTAACCAGAGATTAATGTTTTTTTGCTACCAAGAATAGTAAGATAATTACACTGTGAAATAAAAATACAAAGAGTCAATCTAACCGTGTTATTTTTATAATAACTAACGAGTCTCATGGAAAATATTTTAATGTCCCAGAAACAAAGCCAACAAATTTTTTCAATTAAAAACAAAATCGTAATTTTACTGTGCAAATTTACACAGTAAAATATTTAACTTTTAGCTTTTGTTTTGATGGGGTAACTTTACATGCGTGCTGGTTTGAAATTAGTAATATTCCTCGTTCATCACGTGGTCAAAGTGTATTTCATTTTCAATTTCAGAAATAAAAAAATGAATAGCAAATCAAACTGGCCCTCCCTCCCCAATTTTCTCCTCTTATCCGTAACCGTAACCTCATCCATTTTATTCTCATATTACTATTTTTTATTTATCTTTCTTTCTATAAAACAATTTTATATCGGTTTAATTAATCTACTGAACCATATATCTTTTTCACAACCTGTATGGTAAATAATTAAATTAAAATTTGTAGAGGAGCAAAAGAAGGGAAAGGAGGAATCTTATTCTTATCTTGTATAAAAGTTTGCAGAACGGTGAACGTCATGGGCTTTTGTGAGACTCTTGTGGCCCACATCGACAAAAGGGAAGATAACGGACAAGCGAACAAGCAGAGATGATTGGAATCGCAGGAAGAAGGGAAGGAAAAGAAAAGAAAAGAACCCCGTCCCTATCACCACCAGCCAGCCCCCCACCTCACCGCATTTTCTAATCTTCGTTGCCGCACCTGCGAGCCTGTTTGTTACGCGGTTGGTTGTGTTTTTTAAATTTTTTTTAAAAATTTTAAATTCTTTTTATATATTTTAAATCATATGTTAATATTAAAAATAATATTTTAATATATTTTTAAACA
>Ga0307517_10014331_pt1 | contig 10659 bp, 9 predicted proteins | sample 23_EM_MG_FD_194515 | JGI IMG/M metagenome (GOLD analysis project Ga0307517, IMG submission 194515) | Populus trichocarpa ectomycorrhiza microbial communities from riparian zone in the Pacific Northwest, United States - 23_EM | ecosystem: Host-associated > Plants > Roots > Unclassified | place...
GTTGGAAAATTAAAGAAGCATGGCTTAATTTGTACCTTGGATGCGCAAATTGATTACAGGGAAAAAATGACAGAAAGTGAGTTGCAGGGAATGAAAAAGGCATTAGTAAACTCAACACCTTTCAGGGTATCGTTCCTTGGTTTGCTCCCTTTTATTTCTTATTTTGTTTTTCCTGCCATTGTCTAATGTTTTTCTAACTCGCAGTCTGGTCTCTGGAGAGAATGAGAGAGCACAAACTCTTTAAGAGAAGATATTCTCCGGCAATGGCATCAAACAGAAAAGTCCGACGTCAACTAAGTGAGTGTATAGCGTTGCTGCTGTGTTTACAGAAAAACACCATTGTCATGTGTTTGGTTACGGTCTAAACATAATTTTTTATCGGTGGGACCCATTACCATTTGCATTTAAACCGCAAGATAACCAGAAGCAACTTTAAGCTGTGTTTTGTTTTGAGTTGCAAACTGTGTTATAAATAGAGGCCACAAGAAAAAGAGTAGAAACAGAGCAGTGAATAGTGATTAGTGGAGAGCAACTCCCTCTCACCACTGGCCTCCGCCAGCCACTGCTTTTTCTCTTCTCCTTCTCTTCTCGTTCTCCTTCGTCTTCTGCATTCTCTACTGTTCACGTGAACAATGGAGAGTGGAGAGCAGCTCACCATCAACCCCTGCTGTTTCCACCGCCAGCCACTGCTCTTCCTCTTCCCCTTCTCCTTCGTCTTTTACGTTCTCCACTGTTAATGTGAACAGTGGAGAGCAGCTCACCACCGGCCTTCACTATTTCCACTGCCAACCACTGCTCTTCCTCTTCCCCTTCCCCTTCTCCTTCCCCTTCTCCTTCTCATTCATCTTCTGCATTCTCCACTGTTCATGGCCGGACTGGGCCTAGCCCAAACCTAAATGTATTTGACTGGGTCCGACCCAGTAAAATAAAAAAAAATCCAAATTTTTTTTCTTAAATATTGTGTTTTATTTGAAAAACTAGTGTTTAAAATTATTCAATGACACTACATAATTATATTAGAAGGAGATCGCACGATGACGTAGCATGTGCAGAATTTGATTGCAATCCTAATTTTTTTCCTAATGATATTTTACATGATGTAATGATATCTTACCTGATGTTGGTGCAAGTTCAGGAAGCTATGGAAACTGTAGTTCTTGTCGGATGGATTTCGTATATGATTGAATTGCAAATAGTTTAATGGAACAATAAAAAATACTTTATATAAAGTATTGTTTATTTCATGATGTAATAGCAGTAGTTAAATCTATAATATTTCAATTAAAAACCATCAATATTAATATATGTCTTTTTTAGTTATTTTATAACCTCAATTTGAAAAGTATTCTTTAACCAAACACATTAAACTACTTTTTGTTCAACCTCAATTTCAACCACAGTTTTAACCAAACATATATTTTTCCAAACTAATCTAAACTAAAAGTATTTTTTATAAAAACAATTTTTTTCAAACCACAACAGCTACCACAATACCAAACACACACAAAAAAAACTGTACTGATAAGTAAGTTACAATGCCACCACTGATTTAGGATCTGCTTTAGATCTTATAAGGTGAAAGTTGAAAGCTAGCAAGAATCGTCACAGAGATGAACAGAGAAGTGAATAGAATTAGAGGGAGATACTGCAATGCAGAGGAAGAAGAAAAACATTTCTGTGTATATTCACTTATATTTTTTTACCAGCGCTGTTACATTCATTTTATATGAACCAAGATGAGAAGCTTGTTTACGTAATCTAATCAACAGTAACAGACTTTGTTAACTGTCTAACAATATTAACAAACTTTCTAACCATTGTATTCTCTATTCTCTTGACAGGTGGCAGAAGCAGAGCCTTTGATATCTTGACATTCCCCCTCAATCACAAGCGTGAAGGAACCAAGCATAAGATTGGAACAGTGACGCCGAAATAAAGGAGTGGAAAGACCTTTAGTTAGGATATTAGCAAATTGATCGGTAGAAGAGACATGTTGAACCAACAAATCACCTTTGACAACACGTTCTCAAACAAAATGATAATCAATTTGGAGATGCTTCATTCTGGAATGGAAGACTGGATTGGAAGCAAGGGAAATAGTTGAGATATTGTCATAATGAATTAACGGAGGGATATGTAAAGGAATGTGAATGTCACAGAGCAGCTGGCGAATCCAGGCAAGTTTGGCAGCAGCAATTGCTAGAGCCCGATACTCAACCTCAGTAGATGATCGAGAAACAATATGTTGTTTCTTAGAAGCCCAAGAAATAGGACTGGAGTCGAGGAAAACAATAGAGCCAGAGACAGAACGTCGATCATTGGGATCGCCAACCCAGTCAGCATCACTATAAGCTTGTCGATTAAGAAGACTAGGCTGAAAATGAAGGCCAAAATCAAGGGTACCTTTAAGATACCGCAAGATTCTTTTGACAGCCACAACATAAGAATGCATGGGATTATGCATAAATTGACAAGCTCGGTTCACAGAGAAAGCAATATCGAGCCTGGTGAACGTGAGATACTGCAATGCGCCAACTATGCTCTGATATTATTGTGGATGAGAGTAGGCTTAGCCATCATCTTTGAGCAAATGATGATGAGGAAGACAAGAAGTATCAAATGATTTGGAATTTTGTAAATCAACTCTAGCAAGTAAGTCTGTGATATAACTTATCTAGGACACAAACAAACCAGAAGGGAGATAAGAGATTTGCAATCCCAAAAAATAATTCAACTTACCGGTATCCTTCATATCAAATTTCTGAGTCAAGGCAGCAATGACTGAAGAAAGAAGAGAATAATGACTGCTAGTAAGAATGATATCATCTAAATAGAGTAGCAATATCACAATACTAAGAGAAGAATGCTGAACAAACAAAGAGGGATCGACAAGAGATGCTTGAAACCCCAAACATGGTAAAAAAACTGGTAAAACGTTCATTCCAGGCACGAGGAGCCTGTTTAAGGCCATACAAGGACTTTCTTAGTCTGCAAACAAAGTTAGCAGGATAAAGCTTACTCATAAAACCTTGGGGTTGAGTCATATAAACCTCCTCATGAAGAATACCATGCAAAAAGGCATTGGTAACGTCAAGCTACCGTAAGGACCAGTTAAACTGAGCTGCAAGAGTAAGAATTAAACGAACCATAGTAGGTTTTATGACAGGACTGAAAGTTTCATTATAGTCAATTCCTTCCTCTTGAATGAAACCCTTAGCCACCAATCGAGCTTTATGCCTAGCTATAGAACCATCCGCATGCTTCTTGAGTCGGTAGACCCATTTACAGCCAACAAGATTCTTAGCAGGTGGGAGAGGCACCAAATCCTAAGTACCTTATGCATGAAGAGCATCAATTTCCTCCCGCATAGCAGACTGCCATTCTGGAAAGGTTGAAGCAGCCTTGAAGGAACTGGGTTCAACCTGAGAAAAAGCAACAGACTATACAGAGGTAAAGTAAGCCTTTCTTTTGGAAATACCATTCTTAAACCTGATGGTCATTGGATGAAGATTCATCGGTGAAAGAGGTAAGACCACACACAGATTCTCAGGTTGGAAGTCAGGATCAAATCTAGTGACAAAGAAGCGATTGGTTTGAATAAAAAAACAGAAATACCCTTTATACTGACCAGCATACCCCAGAAAAATACAAGTGGAAGTTTTGGGCTGAAGTTTGTTAGTATTATAAGGCTTGAGTAAAGGAAAACAAGCACAACCAAAAATCCACAAATGAGTAATGACCAGTGGAGAACCATATAACAGGAAATAAGGTGATTTGAGTTGAAGAATTTGACAGGGCATTCTATTAATCAAATAAATAGAAGTAGCACAAGCACGAAACCAAAATTTTGGAGGTAAATGGGCAGTTTGTAACAGAGTGATGGCTGTTTCTAAAATATACCTATGTTTGCGCTCAGCAAGGCCATTCTGTTTCGGAGTATAGGGACAGGACATTTGATGGACAATACCCTTGGTAAAGAGGTAATGTTTGAATTTAGTACTAAGATACTCACCACCCCCATCACTTTGAAAGACTCGAAGAGTAGCAGAAAATTGAGCAACTAAAAAGGTATGAAAGTAGGCAAAAATGGAATAAACCTCTCCTTTATTGATCATCAGAAAAAACCAAGTAAATCGAGTACATTCATCAATGAAACTAACATAATATCTGAAACCTTCAACAGATACAGTGGGAGAAGAACCCCAAACATCACTATGTATGACCTCTCAAGGTTTAACAAATTTAACTGCAGGATAGGGAAAAGGAAGTTTAGCAAGTTTACCCTCTAAAAAAGTGGTACAAACGAATTTGGATGTGTTTGAAGTGAAAGAAATCTGGGATTGATTTAACAGAGTAGAGGTGACTATGTTAGAGGGATGACCAAAACGCTTGTGCCAGAGACTTGTGTTGACCTGTTTACCAAGATAGCAAACTTGATTATTTTGAAAGAGAGATTATGAAGGAAACGAAATGGAGAAAGGAATAGGATATAACCCAGCTCTACACAGTCCCTTGAGAAGGACATTTCCCATGAATTTGTCCTGAATCCAAAAACCAAAATCATCACAAATAAATCGGCAGTTGTTATCTTTACACAACTTATGAACCGATAATAAGTGTTGAGATAGCTTAGGCACATGCAAAACTTGCTTTAATTGTAATGAGCATTGATGAACATCTAAAATAAAAGAACCAATATTAGAAATGGTCAAACCTGAACCTCCTGTAGTGGTAACAGTATCAGATCCTGAGAAAGGTGTAGCCAGATTGAGTTGAGCCAAATCAGAAGTCATATGTGTTGTGGTGCCATTATCAGCCAGCCATAATTGTTCAGGAGGGGAAGAAGATGGAAAATTGGCATGCATAGCACTAAGATTACTGGAGGGAGGCCTGCCTTGATAGCTGAAATTACCTCTATGATAACATTGAACGGCAGAGTGCCCAAATTTTCAACAAATTTGACATTGAATGGAAGTGGCAAAAGTACTTAGCAGAGTGTGGCGTTGATAACAATTAGCAGCTACATGACCTTTTTTAGTACAAATTTGACATGTAGGAATGTCAATGCCAGAACCAAGAATGCCAGGATTAGAAGTAGGTGGAACCTAATAAGGGCGTGGACTAGATTGATAATGATTACGTCCTCTGCCATAACCCTTAAAATTAAACCCCTGATTGCCAAAGTATCCTCCAGTAGAACCATGAAAGCTACTGTGATGACCATTAAATCCTCCATTGAAACCAGAAGGAAATTAAGATGGTGGAGCAGACTTGGAGCTAGAAGGATGAGAATTAGAGTTACCTTTATCAAGAGCAAGAGCCTTGCCAGGAGATATTTGATGTTGAGCCATCACTGCAGGAACAAACAGGGAAGCAGAATAAGTTTGCTCAAGAATGGCTTCTTCAGCTAGCAATTGAGACCGAAAATCTTTAAGGGATAACATGTTGTCTCGGTCGCGAACAATACACCTAAAGGTGTTATAATTAGAAGGAAGACCATTGAGAGCCAAGATTACAATATCATCATCTTCAAAATAAACCCCTGCTACAGAAAGATGGTCTCGAGCATCTTTGATCTTTTACAGATATTGAGACACAGAATCTGAGCCCTTCTTGATGGTTTGAAGCTCACTTTTCATCTGAAAAATATGTGCCTTAGTAATTGTAGAAAATCTATTCTTCAGTTGAATCCACATGTCATGAGAGCTAACACATTCAATAACATAGGAGATTGCAGTTGATGAGAGAGTAGCAATAATCAACTGCATCAATGTCCGGTCATACATTTTCCAAACCTGATGATCATCAGTTTCAACACATTCAAGGTCAGCATCTGCATCAAACCGATTTGGACACTTTCTTGATCCATCAACAAATCCTAAAATACCATGACTCTCAAGTAGAATATGCATATGAAAATTCCAGATGAGATAATTTGTGTCATCCAGCTTGACTGTTACAGCTGTTAAAACTGTAGGAAGTAAACAGGTAATAGGAGATTGAACAATTTAAAGTTGAGAAGTAGTCACCATTTTAGAGTTCAAGAGATAGCGAGGAAGAGAATCACATACGATAGGCATAGTCCCAGATTTGAGAAGAGAGTTGAAGAAGAATTTTTCAGTTTGACAATATATCAAATAGATGATAGGTAGATCAATTATTATGAAAGAATTGGTTGATTAAGGCGATAATAATACCAGAAACAGAGAGTAGCAAGATATTAGAAGCAGAGAAATCACAGGATCACAAGATAATAACAATCCTAAGCTCTGATACCATGAAAGCTAGCAAGAATCATCACAAAGATGAACAGAGAAGTGAATAGAATTAGAGGGAGATACTGCAATGCAGAGGAAGAAGAAAAACATTTCTGCATATATTCACTTATATTTTTACCAGCATTGTTACATACATTCATTTTATATGAACCAAGATGAGAAGCTTGTTTACGTAATCTAATCAACAATAACAGACTTTGTTAACTATCTAACAATATTAACAAACTTTTTAACCATTATATTCTTTATTCTCTTGACAGGGCAGAAGCAGAGCCTTTGATATCTTGACAAAAGTAAAACACAAGGAAATGCATGCATGCACACCACTAATCTTTGATTCTGGCGAGAACAGTGATGACTACACTCTGAACCAAATAGAATTACATTCCGAGATGAAGAAATTAATAACACAGAGCAGTGCTATAAAGCGACATGTGAAACCAGAGATTAATAAGCAATGCTGAAAATTTTATCATGCATAAGACGAGAGAAGCATAGGACATATTTTTCCCACAATTGAATATGTGAATTGAGCACAGATTTCCCTGTTGCAAACTGTTCCTAATTTCTCAAATGATTAACTAGAATACGAGTTGCACTTAAAATTTTAAAGCAACATATATGCTCTTGATTTTTAGTGAATTGCTGAAACAAACATACAAGCTCGATCACACCTCTAGAACAGAGTGACAGTTCATGGTGACCTCAAAGACTGCATCAAGTCCTCCAAGCTCTCGTAACTTTTCCCTAAAGCCCCCCCCAGTCTTCCTTAATTACCATGCCAGATGTATCTGAATGAATGCAACCCATACAGTGAAATGAATAAGCAATCAGAAAAGGAGAGAGAGAGAGTGAAAAAATTTGTCACAAAACTAGATAATGGCGACCACATATCAATAATTCGAGATATGACGTGGGGCACTTTCATCGTGATTATTGTTTGTCCAATAATGTTGGATGTATTATTTCTTGTTAAGACTTTTTAGGTTGTGAAAAGTCCAAGATGTAGTATAATAAAATAAATATAACCTTTGATTTTATCATTTATATTGAGCTGAAATTTTGACATACAATTCTAAAGATTTTGTGGTTAAAATTTCAAGATCTTAAAAAAAAGACCTTTAAATAAGGATTTAAAGTTACTATGAGATGGTCTTTATTTACCTATTTGGTATTGTTTTTATTTATATTAGGAATTTTAATTTAATTAGTATTTTATTATTTAAAAATTCTAATAATAGATTGATTCTATTAGTTAGGCAAGTTTTAAATACAATTTATTTTTCTATACAAAATTTTATATCTAGAACAAATATAAATAAAAATATTTAGTTTATTTTTTGTTCGGGTATTCATATTATTATTAAGATTTTTTAAAAATATTTAGAGATTTTTTTTTATTTCGCTATTGTGTTAGGACTATAACCTTAAGGTTTGGATGTTTGTGAAAGTGGAAGCGGTTACTTTTTAAAATGTTTTTCACTTAGAAATGCATCAAAATCATATATATATTTTTTATTTTTTAAAATTAATTTTTGACATCAAAACAATGCAAAAACACCAAAAAATTAATTTGAAAAAAAATCAAAAATTTTGAAAACCTCGATCAAAATGTTGTACCAAACACCCTCTTAGTTTTATCTTATTTTTAAAAAATAATTCTTGATATTAGCAAACAAAACAATTTAATAACACAAAAAAATTAATTTTAAAAAATCAAAATCTTAAAAAACTCTCGTCTAAATGTTTGCTTTTAGTTTTATCATCGTTGCACTGCGTAAAGATGCTAAAAAGAAAATAGTTGATATAGCCACCTAAGTGCTGGTGGTGTTTCAGAGTGTAGTAGCGATTGTTTTTTAAAGTGTTTTTTACTCGGAAATGCATTAAAATAATATTTTTTTTATTTTTAAAAAATTATTTTTAACATCAGCATATCAAAATGATCTGAAAATACTGAAAAAATATTAATCTAAATTAAATAAAAAAATAAAAAAAATCAATCTCTTTTAAAAATACTTTTAAAATGCATAAACAAACAGTAGCTCTCAACCTGCTACAAATAACTGCTGCAATGGCCTTTCTTTAATATTTTACTTACACCATTCTGCACAATATTTTCTTTTGTACATCCATGGAACCCTCTTTGCCTTCTACACAAATTCAAAGCCCATGCTAAAAACTACAAGGAAATGATCTCTACCTTTCTACAAGTTAAAGGCTTTTGGTACTTTCCGTCCTTCTTGGGAAGACCCATCTCAGTTCAAGAACACTTCGAGCCTCAATCCACTGATATATTTGTCGTCAGCTTCCAAAAACGAAGGAAATCTTTGGTTAATGTTCTCTAATAAGTACTAACACCTTTTCTCCTTCAACAGTGAAATTTACGTGCCTTTCACACCTTTTTACGTTCGAACATTTCATTTGTTCTTGTGCTCTAAATTCTAAATTGAGTCTGTTTTTGTGAGTTCCATTCTTCTATTTAAAAGATTAGAAAACGCAAGATTGCATCAATGCTAAATGCAATTTCAATATCTGTGTGTGTGTCAAATGCATGGTGATGTTACATGATGTGTTTGTTTTTACGTTTCAAAAATATTTTTTTAAAATTAAATTTTATTTATTTATTTTTTGTTTTAAATTAATATTTTTTAGTTTTTTCGGATTATTTTAATTTACTGATATAAAAAATAACTTTTTTAAAATAAAAAAAATATTATTTTAATACATTTCTGAGTAAAAAATACTTTGAAAAGTAACTGCTACTACACTTCCAAATATACCCTTAAAAAAACAAAGTTACGGAGTTGGAGGCTCTAAATATTCCTCAAAATATCAAGTCTTAAGGGCTCGGAGCTATTATCGAGTCTTAAAATTTTTGCATTTTAAAAATATTTTTAAAAAAATGAATATTTTTTACTTTTTTTTACTTTAAACTATATTTTTTTCTTTCTGTTTTTATATTGTTTTTATGTAAAAAATAAATTTTAAAAAATATAAAAATATTTTTTAAAAAACAATCACCATACAATAACAAATAAAATATTAATATGAAATAAAATCTAATTCTACCAGCAGACAGCTGATAAGAATACTAAAAAAGTGTAAATTTTGACTTAATTCAATTATTAGAATTTGGGGCAGCGTAACAGTGTCAAAGAAAATGTCAGAAAAGTAGGGCAAACAGTGCAAATACCTTGGATGATGGTGACCAAATATTTGTAATTTGAGACATCTCGTTCTTGAAAAGAAATAGTTAATAGTGCCAATAATTTTTTTTTATTAATTTGAGGTGTTCAGACCAGTTTGCATGCACCTCGACTAATACTTACGGTTCTTGAAGTTAACGAATAGATAAGCCTCCAGTGGCCATCAATATTAACAACTACAAGGCTCGAACTTGAGACCACAGGGGGGCAAACCCCTTGATCCAAAACTCTTACCACTTGACCACCTACTAGATGGTTAGTACCAATAATTAATTTGCTCTCAACTTGCTACAAATAGCTGCCATGATCACATATTCAAGAAACACTAGTTTAAGAGCTTGGGATCAAGAGGTTTGCTCCCTCTGTAGTTTCAGGTTCAAGCCCTGTGGTTGCTCATATGATGGCCACTGGAGGCTTACATGGTCGTTAACTTCAGGGCTCGTGGGATTAGTAGAGGTGCGCGTAAGCTGGCCCGGACACCCACGTTAAACTAAAAAAAAAAAAACACTAGTTTATAAACCCTGAGGGGTAGCTCAACTGGTTAGATTTTGAGTATGTTTCCTAATAATCACGAGTTTGAGTTCTTTTAGGCCAACTGGAGGCTTACATAGTTTTAAACTTCAGGACTCGTGAAATTAGTAAAGGTACATACAAATTCAGTGGTGGAGCCAGAAATTTTTAAATGAGGAGGCAAATTACTAACAAATATTTGATATTATATGCTATACATATATATGTTATATATAGAAATGAATTTGAAATACATGTGCCTCAAGTCAAGCAAAATTAATTTAAGAATACTTTTAAAATGAAAAAAACTTATGTTATAATTGTTTTCTTCGAGATTTTATATTTTAAAACTGCTTCATAATAATTTTATTTTTAATTTCATTAAAAATATATTTCTCAATATATACAACAAACTTTCATTTATCTATTTCTAAATCTTCCAAGTACTAGGAAAGTTGTTGACAACAATTTTATGCTGACATATGGTACATAACATCTAAAATCATATCTTAAAAGAATTGTCATAAATTGAAGTTGTTCTTACTGACTTGTTGTTTTGTACAAGTAGATTAAATATAAATATTGAATGTTTTTTTTAATTTATCTATTATGTCCCTAATTTTTTTAGTTGTCTTATACTTCATTTTTAATCATTAGTAAATTCA
>Ga0307517_10014332_pt1 | contig 10659 bp, 5 predicted proteins | sample 23_EM_MG_FD_194515 | JGI IMG/M metagenome (GOLD analysis project Ga0307517, IMG submission 194515) | Populus trichocarpa ectomycorrhiza microbial communities from riparian zone in the Pacific Northwest, United States - 23_EM | ecosystem: Host-associated > Plants > Roots > Unclassified | place...
ATTCAATATTTAAAATTTTTTTTTCTCTGAATTTTTTTTAAAAAATAAAAAATTAATTTTTCCCCAATTTAAAAAATATAAAAAAATATTTTTGTTTGTGTGTATACGACCAAATTCTAAAAATCTTCATACGTATTTTTATGAAGAATAAAAATTATTTTTTTTATTACACTTTGAAAAATATAAAAATTACTCAATAACTATCATAATCAGTTTATGATTATTCATTAGAATTCAGTCTACATTTCAAAAACACTAAAACATTATTTTATTTCTTGTAATATACAAGATTATGAACTTATACATAAAATATATTCTCGATATTAAATAAAAAATATAATTTTTTTATTTATATTTTAACTCTAAAATGGCTAGATTTGAACCCTAAAACTACAGTCCACTCTACTGTTATAAATCAACTTTAATAATTAGACAAATTAACAATTAAGAAACACAACATTAATTTAGTTTATATCAAACAAATAAACAATACAACTTATTTTAAATAAGACGTACTAGGGGTATTAATATCTTTTATTTGTGTAATTAGTTTTTTTATCCAGATTTTTAAATTAGTTAGAGTTTTTAATAATTAAAATATTAGGTAGCAATTTTGTATTTTAAGAATTTTTTATTTTCCTCCCATGTCACCATAAAAATTTTAGTATAAAAAGATTATTATCATGATGCCGTATAAAAAAATGATTATCATGACGCCGTCTATGTGCGATCCTCAGGATATATGTTTTTTCTTAAATAAAAAGGCTCACGAATTGCTCCACAAATGTCCAAGATTGTTAGAAAGACATCTCATAAGCTAGCTTAGCAAGATCCATAATGAAAGATTCTGTCACTCTTCGGGTACAAATTGTGAATTCCTCAACATGTTGCCAAAAATAAGAAATAAATAATTTCAAATCACATCCCCCAACGCTCAAAACACCAAAAAATCCCCAAGAGTTATGGGGTCAAAAAATAATAAAATACAAATATACGGTCCAAAATATAAAAGAAAGATAATTATCTTCCCTCCACCTAAATCCGAAACAAAAAATTCCCTCCTTCCCTCGGTTTCTGCTGTCTCTCTTAACCCCCACTTTCCCCACTCCTGCATTCTCTCTCTAAACACATTTTCTCTCTCTAGCCTTCAAATTAACTAATTATCTTTTTTACCAATCAAATAATTTCTTCTCTCTTTTACTCCGATTTTTAATTTTAGGTTTCATTTATTATGTCCGGCGGCGCTAAAGCCTCAACCAGACCGGCTGCGGCGCCGCCTCCATCAGGACCGATCCAGCCTCCTTTAACGCGGCAGCTTGCATTTGCTACGATGAAGCCATCGTTTGTTCCTCCTGATGATTATCACCGATTTTCTTCACCGAGTACTAGTAGAGTCACCGCCGACCGGGATGCCGAGGCTATTGTTGTGAGATCTCCTGTGCGTTTCAATTTCTCTCTGCTGTTATATTCGTATGGAGATATTCATGAACATTTGAATTTTTTTAATTAATTTTTGTGTTTTTCATGCCGGTGTTTAATGTGTTTTTTAGGGATTGTATGTGTGAGTATTTGATGTCAATGAAAGTTAAATTGTGTTTTAAATGCGTTTTTTTTTTTTGTTTTGGTTGTGGTGTGTTTGGTTGCTGAGAAATTGTGGGAAAGGAAGGGAAAATTTGGAATTTGAAAAGAAATTGAGGGTTTTTTTTGGCTGCTGTGAGATTGACAGTTATACTATAATGGTTATTATTTTTGCAGAATCTGAATGGATGTTTATTTGAAATTTGAATTCCCATTTGACTTATTTTATTGCTGATAATTTTGGATTTGGTGTTGAATTTTGTAATTTGTTCTATTTGGTATAAATATATTAGTGTTTGATGGAAGCCCATTGTCCGTAAAAATTCTCACGCTGATGTTCAAGTGAGTTTTTCATGTTTAGGGAATAAGAATTGTGTCTCATTACCCAAACCATGTTTGGGCAGGAAGACTTCAAATGGAAAGGAAGATAAGAGAGGGTATCGAATCCTTCAAATGGTCCAGGATTTATAAGTTTTTATTTTAGGGTAGGGAGGGGATTGAAAGGATTACTACAACGTAACTCCTCTTCTAAGAAAACCCACAGCGTCTGTTATGATCCCTTCACACTGTAACAATAAAGAATTATTTTACTCTTTTTTTTTAATTTAAACCCCCTTGCTCCTTTAACCCAACAAGGAGAAGGCATGCCACTCTCCTTTCCCCTCTGATACATGCAAACAAGGGGAGGGTTGCTACGCCACTTTTACTTACCCTTCTTTTCCTCCCCTTATCTAGTCTAAACATACTATAACAGGATGCTAACTTGTTTTCTATCCCTATTCTCTGCTTTTGTTTTTAGGTATGGGTTTTGGTTTAGCAATAATCTACTTATGTAAACATTCATTCAAGTGCTTACTCTGTTAATCAGCCATACACGTCCCTTTTGTTGAAATCCTTCACTGAAAAGCTGCATAGCCTTTTTTTTCCGTACCTGGTCACCATTTCCAGTTACTGCATTAGTTGCTTTGTATAATTCTTAAGGACAATTATATTGGTAGTAGGCGTGTTGCCTTCTTGGCTATTCAAGAAGGGGTTACTTGTGCTCATAGTTTCATATAATTTTTTTATTGTAGCTGTAGTGGTGATGGAGTTTGAAGGAATGGTATAAGAACTTCCGATGAATCTTGATGATCATGCATGAAATCACTTTTTCTGTGATCTTAGCAGCTAACATGTTTGTGACGGGTCCTAAAGTTTATTTGGCTGTGGTCTTGTTTTATTATTTCTGCCAATTGAAACTGAATTGCCTAGTGTTTTATTATGACAATTTTTGGATTGGAATGTATTGTAAAAGTAACAGCTTATAACCTTATGTTCTTAAGAGGTGTTACAGTTTGCTTTACTTCTCCCAGTCATTTAACACAAAGTTGTAATTTTTGGCATCTCTCAGCAATTAAAACGGAAGAGTGCATTGGATGATAATGGAGTTGGCCCCAGCAATCGTGCTAGCAGTCCTGGATCCACTAGCATATCTAATATTTCCTTAAGGACACCTGTATCAGCAAAAGGAGGAAGGACATACAACAAATCCAAGGCCTCAAAGGGCAGTGGAGCAGGACCTCAAACCCCGGTGTCAAAGGCTGGTGAGGAGATGTATTTATCAACTTTGCAAGTTCTTTTGCATCCCTTTTTCATGCTTTAAGATTGCTTAGCCTTTGTAGGTAAGCTTGTTCGTATATAGATTATGTCTTTTCATCCTTTGAGTAGGGTTTGCACAAATCTTTATTGTCCAAGCATCACCAACATAAGAGGAACCTAATGAATATTATATGTGAACTTGCAGATTGTGCTTCTCCTCTTACTCCAGCTGGCAGCTGTCGTTATGATAGTTCCCTTGGTATTTTTTCAAATATTGGCACTCAAGATGATTTCATATCTATTTTGATTGTCTTGTATAGCTGTGAAAGCTTTCATATTTATTTTACTGATGTTTTCAGGTCTTTTGACAAAAAGGTTTGTCGATCTATTTAAACATGCTGATGATGGAATTCTTGACCTAAACAACGCAGCCGAAACCTTGGAGGTGATCATGTTTCTGATTGTATATTTACATTGAGGATAATGGATCATACTTAAAAGTTTTTTCACTGGAACAGGTACAAAAGAGACGGATATACGACATAACAAATGTCTTGGAAGGAATTGGTCTCATAGAAAAAACACTCAAGAACAGAATACGTTGGAAGTAAGTTGATGATAACAAACTTTCTGGAAAATTCATACTATTTTGTTTCTATGTTTGATTGAACCACGTGGGAACTCATGTGAGGATTAATTTGATTGAATGGTTGGCCAGGGGTATTGATGCTTCAAGGCCAGGGCAGGTAGAAGGTGATGCAACTTTGTTACAGGTAAATGGAAGTGGATATTGTATGTTTGTTCCACAAGCCTGACTAAATTTATATTCTGCAATTTGTCGTAGGTCTGATTGTTCTATATCTTTTTATCTTGATTTGTGACTGCTCACTGATAATTTGTTCACGTTACCCCATAGTCCATTTTTTATGAAGCTATTCAAATGATGACATGGAACTGAAAAGGGGAAGGATGAAAACAAATTACATATTGGCTTTCCTATGTAGGAGGCTTATCTTGTGCTTCTTTTCCTGCAGGCAGAAATTGCAAAGCTTACTATGGAAGAGCACGCACTAGATGATCAAATAAGGTTACATGGTTGATTCCCTTGTTACAGCTGTTAATCTTGCAATCTTGAATCGCTTGGATAATGCTGATGCTGTCAAATTGCTGCAGAGAAATGCAGGAACGATTGAGAGATCTGAGTGAGGATGAGAACAATCAGAAGTAAAATCCTCTTTGCAAACCCTATGTACTTAAAATTAATTTTACCAGGTGTTTTATTTGCTAACCATAATAACCCTTATCCATCTTCTCACAATTACAGGAGGCTTTTTGTGACTGAAGAAGATATCAAGAGTCTGCCTTGTTTCCTGGTCAGTTTATTCTGTTCAAACTTTATATGAGCCATAATAGTTTTCCAGTTTGGACACTGATCTGTCTGATGGTTTTGTTGACTTTCTATCGTTGCTTGTTCCAGAATGAAACCCTCATAGCAATTAAAGCTCCCCATGGAACTACTCTAGAAGTCCCTGATCCTGATGAGGTAAGTTGACAAAAGAAGATTTATCTTATTTGTGCTTTATGTCATGTGCTTGATGCCAAAGTGGTATTGCTTCCGTATATGACAGGCTGTTGACTATCCACAAAGGAGATACAGGATAATCCTTAGAAGCTCTATGGGTCCTATTGATGTCTACCTTGTGAGGTGTGTGGCCCCTTTCTAGATGGTGCACTGGTGTCTTTTGTGAATCAGGTTATTGATTTTTTTTCTTGCTTCTCTTCTCATATTTAAGCTTTCTGTTTATTTTTCCAGTCAATTCGAGGAGAATTTTGAGGAGATGAATAACGTTGAGGCATCTGTGAGCATTCCACTTGCTTCTATTTCAGCATCCCATGGAAACCCAATGACAGAGATGACCACTGATGTGAGAACCCAGGGAAGAAGTGGATCTCTGGCACAACAGGCACAAACTATGTTCTCTGATCCTAATACTACTCAGGAGTTAGGGGGAATGATGAAGATTGTTCCTTCTGATATACATGTAAGTGTAGCTGTACATTGTTTTTGTTCTTATTAGCAATTAACTACTTGTGAAAGAGTCTTACAAATATTCTATGGATAATAGTTTTGACTTCAGCAAAGGTACTTACTAATGATGGGTATGTGAAATGCTTGCGTCTTTGTCTGGCCAATGATTTCAAGCTTTGGTTTCAAGCCCATTTGCTGATTGCCTGATACAGTATCAGTTTCATAAATACAAAGCCGAGATAATCCACATTAATATAATTTATTAGGAAGACAATCATGACTTCGTTATATAGTACAAATAGATTAAAATGCTGTTTTTTTCCAAAATTCTTTCAAGCAGCAAGGTGTCAAATTATGAGACTTTACTCAATCATCTTAATTCATGTAAATGCCATCTGTGAAACCTGTATGTTGATGGTTTCCAACCCCAAATTGTTTCGTATATGGCATGTATAAAACAAATGAGACGTGCAAAGTTGTCATTTCATACCAAAGATTTTGCAACTGCTTGGATGACTTAAAACTGATAGCCGTATTCAAATGTGTAAGCTGTGTCTGACTGTCTGATTCTTGTTGCTGTTGCAGGATGATTCAGATTACTGGCTTCTTTCAGACGCAGGCATAAGTATTACAGATATGTGGAAGACAGACTGTATCCTTGAAATTATTTTTCATTTATACCCCCCTCCCCGGACCATGTAAGAGTTCAATAATCAATCCTTGACCCAGGCAACAGCAAATATTGAATGGGCTGATTTTGGGGTGACCGATGTCCAAACTCCCAGGACACAAACTCCATTGCATGGGATTACTGAAGTGCCTCCTGGTGTTTAAACCCTATCCGGAGGTAAATATTGACTTATCCAATGCATTGAGGAGATTCTTTTCCTGTACCAATCTGCATCCTTCTATGCTCGTCAATTATGAGTTGGCTTAAGAAAGACAAACCAGGAAAGTGTTAGAAGTTGGCAGATGATAATCCATGGTTAATGTTACATGGTAGAAATTGACCTCGTGGTCTATTTGCAAGCAAATCAAAGGATAACAAGGGAAGGGAATTTTGTTTGCAATGGTGGACGTTCATGATGGAACTTAGTAGTGGTGTATCTGATGATGTTAGGGCACGCACAACACAATTGATTTAACATTTATTATTCCATCATACATGTACATGTTGTTGTTGCTATAGCTGGTGCTGTAGTTTGTCTAGCGTTGGAAGGCAACAGATCTGGCCAGCCGCCATTATAGTGGCGGCATGCTATAAGAATGTTGCACGGGAACCAGGATAATATTTGGGGCAGCATTGGTTTCCAGCCGAGGGCTAGTTACATATTTAATTTTGTGGACTAAGTTGTAAACATCAATGTCATATTTCATTGGGATGGAATCATGCTGCCTTTGTGGCCGTAAGTTTCTCCCTACAGCTTCACCATAATTTCATACTTGAAAAAATCTCACGTGATGGTTGGATGAACTTAGACAAACCAGTCATGTTTCCATGGAATTGTTCGTTCTTTCCTTGAACCCCTCCCTCCCTCCAACAGTTGCTGTTTCAGAAAATTGGGGTCCAAATTCTCAATGATCCTTCAAGGAAAAACCTTTCAATCATCGGACAGTGAATGAGTGAGTGTCACCGGTGAAATTATCATTTTCCGTTATGACGGATGTATATGTTATCCCACCAGTATAAATGAAGAACAGTTCACTGTTCACACAAGTTATTGGCAATTTGTTTTCGTTGGATAAATAAGTCTCATACGATTTTTTTTTTGTTCAATCAAAATCACACCGGAAGAAAACCTCTCAAAACAGATGAATAAGAAGCGTTGCATCACGATGCATGTATATTCTGTGTTACCATCTGCAGTCCAGCTCAGCACCACGTGACCTTAACAAGCTCCACGTCAGATACCAGGTTAATGGGTCCTCCGTTTTGCCTTGCATCCTGTGTTTTTTCTTCTGAATAATTTTATTTTGTTTTGAATAATTTTTTATTGATTATTTTTAATTTTATCCCTTATTATTTGATTTCATTTGATTTTTACATCAAATATTGTTATTTGTTTTTTTTATTGATTTTTATTTTTAATTTCATCCCTCAACATTTTATTTCATTTTATTTTTATGTCAAGCTTGATCTTCATTATTTTAATTACTACACTTTTTTTTTTTTTTGCTTTTAATCATTTTTAAAATTGATTGTTTTTTTAATTTTATCATTTAATATTAGATTGGTTGAAAATTGAGCTTCATGTTTTTTCTGGTGTGGTGATCTCAGTCTCATGACCCGAGTCACAGGTATGAAATGCTAACTCAGATTGATATCAGTCTTTTTTTATTATCTTTTTTACACCGATTTTTTTTTATCATTCAATATTGAATTTTTTAAAAATTAAGCTTCGTGATTTTTATTATTTTTATTTTTATAAGATTATCTCGCTCTCATAAATTAGGTTGAGTGCCTAGTGGGTTTGCCCAATTTAGCTCCATTTGTTTTTGGTCATTTTTTAAAATTAAATATTTTTCCAGCTCCACCTTTTTACATTTTTTTTTGGAATTGGGCTTCATAATTCTTGTTATTTGCTTTCAATTAGATTCTTTCGTTCACATGATTTGGCTTGCAAGGTTCAGAGGCCTTACTTGAGTTCGTTGATGTTTTATTTTTTCGGGGTTTTTTTGTTGACTTATTTTTTATTATTATTATTATTATTCTACATTTGGACTGATGGTAATTGGGCATCAATATTTTTTTTTCTTTCTATGAGGTTAACCCGACCTCATGGCCCATGTCTCAAGTTTTCCATGTTAACTCGGGTTGATTAAGATCATTATTTTTTTATTTTATTTTCAACATTTAGATTGTTTTGGAATTGTGCTACATAATTTTTTTTAACCGTTATCACCTTTTCTTTCTAAGTTCTATTCATTTATTGTCATTAAATCAAACCATCTCATTGAATTTTTTTTAAAAAAATATTAGCAACTCCTGAATAGAAAAAAAAAAAAAAACAGCCCAATACGAGGTAAAGCATGCTAGGGACGAACAATGAACTTTTTACACGTAATTAAGGTAGCAAAAGCCAGTATGTGAGTTTCATCCTCGTTGACCTTCTTTCAGAAATAAATTGTTGTTGACAGTTGACACATTATGATAAAACACAAGAAATCATGGACAAGGAAGGACACACACATACAGGAAAAGGCTGACGCCACTCAAATTAAGCTATTTTGTGCTATTAGCACAAAAATATTTAAATTATAGTGAAATAACACAACTCGAAAAAGTAGTGGGGAAATAACATAATTTAATGGTTGTCGCTGTTACAATTTAATTTTGGATTCTAAAAATTGTTTTTATAAAAAATATTTTTTTTATTCAAAAACCCAATAATATCAGAAATTTAAAATTTAAAAATATTTTCAGGAATAAACCTTTGAGTTGCAAAAAAATTAAAATACCAGAAAAATAGTTAGATTAAGGTATGTTGACAAGATGGGCTGAAAAATGATTTAAATAAAGTTTAAGGTTGAAATCTGATTTGAACAAAATTAAAAGAATTAATTAAGTTTAAAAACTTAATTAAACTTCTAATGGTTTTGGAGGATTCAATCGAGGACTCAATTGAAGAAAAATCAACTTTGAAGGCCTAATTTGGATCAATCTGCAAAGATTGAAAGATTAGGGACACAATTAAAATTTTAAAAGGCTAAATTAGTGCAATCAAGGACTTAATTGAAATAAATTTAAAATATAAAGTTCAATTGAGGATCACATTGAAGAAATCCAGAACCATTGACCATTTTATAAATAGTTCTGAAATTTGAGGATTTAATCGAAAAAGCTGGCTAAGGGTGAAATTGCTAGGAATCTAAAATATTAGGGCTGATTGAGAGCTCCATTGCAAAGTACTACAAGTTTAAGGACCAAATTAAAAAAGATCATAATTTTACTATTCATGGTCTCCTTCCCCTAAAACAAAAGAAAAACGATGCGCAAATGCTTACATTTCAGAACTAATTTCTCCCTCATCCTTTTACCATACAACACAAATTTTATATCAAATAAACTCGTAAATACTCTCCCAAAAACACTACCAAGCACAACGCTGCTTGCAAAAACAGCCTTGTGTCCCTTTGTTAATTGTAAAATAGAACAAGCTTTTGTCACTAACTTCAATAAATATATAGTTGGTATCTATTCTCTAACATTAAAGGTTAAGATCCCATTTACTTATAAACCCTGGTGCAACACCGTGAGCAGTCCATCGTACACCCTCAAACAACAGTATTTCGAGGAAGAACCAGCAGTAGCAGCGTGCACCAGCTCCAGCAGCATCACAGTCTAGCTCCAGCAGTTGCAGCAGCGTAGAACTCTCCCAAAACCGGTGCGGCAGAGTTAGTGAGGTATATCCTTTTTGTTTTGTTTTGTTGAAGTTGCACTGTTGCAGTCATGGTAGTTATTTGCATATAACAGCTTAATGCTCTTGTTTGGTCAAGAAATAATGTGTGTAACAGATAAGGTTTTAGCATGTTTAAATGTTTTGGAAATAAGAAGGTGTTGCATACAATTATTAGGTTGATCTTTAAAGCATGGTGGGCTTTCTTGTTTCTTTATTTATGGATTTGGGCTTTTAATCTCCTTTGCTTTTAAAGAAAAAAGAAGGTTGGGTCATTCTCTCTTTTAGCCCATTTTAACCAAGCTTGGTTTTGTGTTAAGAAGCCCAACCCGTAGGGTTTGAGTTGAGCCTACAAGGCGTGTAAGGCCATGTTTGGCTTGATAGAAATTTATCAAAAATACTTGCAATTTTTGTGTCAATAAGGTTTGTTTGACAAACGAGTTCCAATAAAATTTTCAAGCCATGTATTTATTTTTATAGGTTTTTTCTAAACATCACCTTAATTTAATTTTAATAAATTTTTAAAGTTTTGAAAGATTATTTCGCAATTTTTGAGTTCTCTATTTTTTTTTTATCCTCTCGTATTTAGTATTTGGAATTATACAAAGTACTTTTATGATATTAAATAAATCATTTTTTTTTACAAAAACAACAAAATTTACTTTAAAAAAATGTATTTAAATATTTTTAAAATTGAAAGAGAAAAAAGCCAAAAAACATTTAATAGGAAAAAATGGAAGATATATTTAAAAAGAAAAAGAAAAAGAAAAAAAGGGCTATCTCCTTTACTATCTAGATGAACAGTGAAAGTGGCAGGGCAAACCCCAACTTTTCTAAGTATAGTAGTTAATTTATTAGTATTTTTAACACAAACGTTGCATATATATTAATAAAAACGTTAAAATTAATTTTAAGAAAATGAAAAGAATTTGCAAGGGTTTAAAATCCAATCAAATATTATGTAAGAATAAGATTTGAATAAAATCATATATATTTTAATGCACACTAAATATTATTATTAAGAAAATACTAAAAATATTTTTTTTGAATATATTATTATATATTTTAATGCATACC
>Ga0307517_10014333_pt1 | contig 10658 bp, 8 predicted proteins | sample 23_EM_MG_FD_194515 | JGI IMG/M metagenome (GOLD analysis project Ga0307517, IMG submission 194515) | Populus trichocarpa ectomycorrhiza microbial communities from riparian zone in the Pacific Northwest, United States - 23_EM | ecosystem: Host-associated > Plants > Roots > Unclassified | place...
CAGTGGCGGAGCCAGAGTTTTTTAAATGAGGGGGCAAATTATTAACAAATACTATATTATATAGACATGCATTATAAATCAATTCAAAACATATATATTAATTCATATCAAGTAAAATTAATTTAAAAATATTTTTAAAATAAAAAAACTTACATTATAATTGTTCTCTTTGAGTTTTCATATTTTGAAACCGCTTCATAATAACTTCATTATCAATCTTATCGAAAATATCTTTAATATGAATACTTGTCTGGTGATATGTTAATTTAATATGATTGACTCTTCATCCTCAAGGGATTTACGCTTGAAATATTTGTCTAGTGACATGTTAATTTAATATGAACCTGCTGAATTTTTTTTATCATCATTAGTGTCTACGTAATAATTAACACAATTACACAATAATTCACTGTTAAACAAAAGTCAGTTGAGTTACACAATAATTCTAAATCTTCCATGTGAAATTAATAGCAAAATACACGTCAATTCATCAAAATCAAAACCTATTTCAATTCATATCTATATGCATATAATAAGTATATTGATTAAATTATACTTAATCATTTCTAGACATTTAATTAAAGAACAGTGCCTAGTGTATGTGTAAGAGGAACAATGCTTGAAAAACATACTTTCTACTTGATAGTTTACTTACAAACAAATCATGTGAAAATATTAAATTTCAATAAATTACTCTGTCAATGCAAAAGATGTCAAGAATAATAGTTTTGCATGAATATTAATTTATTTCTCTATAATAAGAAAAGAAACATTTAATTGATTAAATTAACATATTTAAATATTTATTTTGAATATATTCATAACAAAACCCTTAAAGTATCATAAACTCTAATATTTTAAATAACTAATTATAAAAAAATAAAACTAAAATTAGATAATGAAACAAATAGAAAAGATAAAGAAAATTTACCTAAAAGCATAAAGCAAAAGGTAAAAAACATTAATAAATGAGAAATTTGCATATAGGAGACCTTCTTGTTTTGTTAGACAAGGGAAGATAAAAATACAAAAGTGAAAGGGAGAAAAATTGAGGAGTTGTAATTATATATATATATATATGAGTCAAGTTAGTCAACAATAATAAAAGATTAAAACTTTCAGAGCAACAATTCACATTTCACACCCACTAATATATTAATATTTTAATAAAAAAAATAAGGGGGCAATTGCCCCCTTTTGACCCATTGTGGCTCCGCCACTGCACATGGACTTGTTACATGTAATAATCTATTTTTTTTATGATTTTTATCTCATGTAACAACACGTATATGAAAATGATGGGGATTCACTGTACCCCTCCTTATATTTTCTTTTTTATTCACCACATAGTAGTGACTTTTTTTTTTCTTTCCCTTCACATGAAAATTTGTTTGGGTATTTTTGTATTTTTATTTAATGTCTTAGGCATTATATATTTGTTTAAAGGTATTTTGGTCTATTTAATATATTTATGAATAAGAAAATAACCAAAATACCTCCAAGTGTAAAAAAATAAAGGGTTTCAGGTAGGGATGTTTTGGTATTTGTGTTTTTTTATACACAGTAAAAATATGCATATACCATTGGATAAAAAAATTAATTCATTAGGGCCAGGGGTATTATGGTATTTCAACCATGGTTTTTTTTTCCACGTTAATTGTTAGTTTGGTCGATGATAGTTATGTAATTGGGTATTAAAATAATATTTTTAATTTGAAAAAGTTGTTGCACGCGCTAACGCATTAGAGCCGCCCACGCAGGCGCATGTGCATGGCTCCAAATGTTAAAAAATAAGATTTTGCCATCTCATGTTATTCCTCGTCGCCTCCTCTTTCATTTGAAGTGGAGCGTGATGTCCAAATGTTGTTGGTTTATCGCCGATGATCCATTTCCCCATCTTCACTTCTCTCTTCTAACCCGATACATATACTACAATCATTATTTTTATTGGTATTTCAGATTCAATTCTTTTAATTTTGATTTCTATATTTTTTTATTTTTCTTTTTGTTAAAGTTTTTTTTCTTTCAATTTAACCCTTACTTTTTAATTTGTTAGATAATATTTTTTGATCCAGTCCTTCTACTTTTAATTTCTTATTTTAATTTATCATTTGTTTTTTTGTCAAAGTTTTTATGGTTTTTAATTTTACCCTTTATAGTTTTTGTTTTTTCAATGACAATAGTGATTCTAATTTGGTCCATTTTATTTTGATTTTTTTTATTGTTTTTCTTGATCTTTTTATTAAAGTTTTTATAGTCTAATTGAGATTAAAACCTGTTCTTGCGTTTTTGCTAAAAAGATCCCCCGGTATCCACTTCATGCAGAGTAAGGGTCTAATTGTATATTTGAAAGATCAAGGACCAAACTTTATTTCAATATCTTAAGTCAACAAGTGTAAAAGGGTAATAGAAAGATGGTGCAACACAGTTGTACACGGGGTGCAAACTGTGACTTTTAAAATTTATAGCTCAAATTAGAACTTTTGGCCCTCGAATTCTGAGAAAAAACATTATAGTCCTTAAGTTAAAAATTTGTGCAATCAGATCACAACAAGTCAAAAGTTCTTTTTTTAAAAAATTAACGGAAATTAAAGCAAGCACTCGTATCCATACCTGCTCCCATACCCTTTTGAACGATATCAATTTCATACCAGGCCACTGTCATTCCCAAGTGTCCCCATTTTTGTTCAGGATATATAACCATTGTTACAATAACGATGTTTTTATAAAAATATTTTTCAATTAAAAACATATTAAAATATTCTTTTTTTCAGATCAAAACTATAAAATTATTAACAAACAACTAAAAATCATATATTTGATAGTTTTTTTCAGAAAAAAAAACGTAAATTAAGGATAAACATCCCATTTTCTGTTCAGTTTACTGCATTGCAACAAATGCATTTGCTTAACCAAGTGGAGTTAGAACATAGAACAGCACACATTGAAGTGGCAACACCAAAGTAGTACTGTCATAACAGAGCTCCCATTTCAAGTTCCCTTTATTTTCAGTGCCTTTGACTAATTTCCCCCAGAAAATTAAGTTTCAAGTTTGGGTGCGGTGCTTTTGGTATCAGCACGGCCAATTTTTACTGCCTGAAAACTGACAGAATTCACACATTGATCATAACATAACATACTCCCTAGAATGATTTGCTTGATACTACCACTAAATTCACAGACAGGTACATCAGTGGTGAATCTATTCATGCTTCTTTCCATTGAACTTTCCTTTGGGGATCTTACCGAGGACACCGGCATCAAGCTTTTGGTAGTTATTTCGGAGCTGATCAAATGCCTTGAACACAAAATCATCTACTTGATCTTCATATCTCTCATACAGGACTGGCAATGTGTGGGCAGCAACAAAACCTTGAGAAGAACAACACGATTTTCAAAATCACAATACTCACAAAACTCATTCATCATCTGCTATTTTTAAAGCAAAGGAAGTAAAATACACTAGATAAGCCCATTCATCATGTTTCTCTTCCTTCATTCGCCCAATGTGTTTAAAGAAATATATCCCACGGGCAGCAGAGATGTTGTATATATCTTGTCTTATACCCTTTTCATAGTGCATAAACATGTAAATAAAATATGGGGCAATTCGTCATGGATTGCATCTGCAAAACATGAATCTATCAGCAATGGCGATTGGAAACTCACCAATATACATAACAGTTAAAAAGTTGCACCAGCTCCCAATAATTGCAGCAACCCACAAGCTTACTATAGCCTGCAAGAATTTTGAAGAACCAATAGCTCCTCTCATTAGAATAGCAGATGCATAAAAAAAAAATCATTATTCAATCATCATTGAGCTACTGCGACTGAGCAAACCAAATCCTTCAGAACACACAGCATTTCTTCTATGATTTGACCAGAAATTTGCAAAAAAGCATTTTCCCGCATTTGAACTCTGAACACTAGCATGATACTATTTTAAGCACAAAAAAATGTCTGTCAAATTAGGATCTCCAGAACTAATCTAAAGAATTGGTAACGACACAACATAAATTAAAAAAAAGACTATTTTGTCATGTGCATCATCATATTTGAGAGGATCACCCAAAAAAAAGAATTGGGAATGCATTGTAAAGAAAGAATAGGTTGTGACGTAAAGCAATCAAAGCCTTGGCTCATCCTCTGTTTTTGAATTACTGATGAACAAGTGATGGAATGGTTATATGTGAACAATTTAGAGGCGAAAAAGTTCAGGAATGATGGATAATGTTCACAAAACATTCCAAATGATGATCAGCATAACAGATTGTTTGGATTTCAAAAAACACTGAAATCATACTGCATGCTTCCTAACTCAGATCACCATCTGCCTTGAGATATTGTATGTCTTGTTGCTCGCTAGGACATTCACAGTGAGAATATTCCCAAACTTTTCTAGAAATGCTGTTTGATTTAACTTCCAGATGAATAAAATGAAACATCAATTCTTGGCAACCATTCATTTTACAGCATACAAGGAACCAGATGAAGTTCTCTTTGAACTTGAAATCCAAAGGGTAATTGCGGAAAAGCTGTTAAGTCATTCTAGAGTTCATAACTGTTAGGACACATCTCCTTGTTATTGATTGGCATCCCAAATAATTTTCTATGAAACAGAAAAGCGCGAATAGTAAACAGAATCCATCTCCTTATACTTGTAATGCATGGGTTTGTAGTGAATATTCTAACAATATGTGCTAGAAGAATTCAGATAGTTGCAGAATAAAGAACTGTCGTTTGGTTTGCACTATGAACTGAATGAAAGAATATCAGGAAACAACCACAGTTCAAACCTACCGCAAGAAACTGTTTCAAGTTTCCTCCACATGACAAATCCTGAAGAAACAGCAAAGCACGGTTAACCTCAGCACCAATTGATCTGCCAATGCTGACAAATATATCATCAGGTAGTACAAGGCGAGGGACCTGAGATGGAGACCTGTGACAAAGAAAAATCATTGATGAAACAGAAATTAGAATCACATATTATTGGCACGGACACAACAAGCAGCAAGATGAGAAAGCACTTAACTGACCTGTTCATTAGGCCCGAAGCATTTATCCAAACAAATTGGGCCAGCATACCAAGAGCCAGAGCAAAGCATACAAGAGACAAGAGATGGTAGTTAAGCCATTCAAAGAGCACCCAGATGGCTGTTGCCCCGGTTAAGACACCAGCTGAGATCTTCTTGTTCCTCCATAAGAGAACATCAGCAGCTGCATTATTCATGGTGAAAGTGGGAAATTGAGCACTAAAGCAATAACGATTCATTGAACATAAATAAAGAGGGAGAGGAAGAGAGAGCCTTACATTTTCCACCTCCCAAAATATGGTGGACAGGCTTCTGTCGCCCAAACAGACGGTTGATACGAGAAGTGACAGATTCTTCCCCTTCCTCAAAAAACGACACGGATTTCTGCTTCGGAACATTATCAGCAATAGTTTCTACTAGATTGCTGAAAAGGCTTTCTGCTGTTATCTTCTCAGGCATGATTGCAATCTTCAAGAGAAACAAAAATTACAGTAAAAAAAGGAGCAAAGAAATGTTGCATATCACATTCAACTAGCAGGCAAGAAGAAAAAAAAAAACAAAGCCACAATAATTCAGTAACGGGTAAGAACATCATAAAGACATGTAATAAATTGTTCGAAAAGGGAGGCCACTTATTGTCGACAAATAGCCACATCCCTACCAAAAATGAACAAAGTCAAGTCTTGTTACAAGGTCAGGAGTAACGTACAATCAAAGTACAAGAACAAAAAAGAAGAAGCACGTGAAGAACTCAACCCAGTAGATAAAACTAAAAGAAGTATTCAAATTCCATGTATACAATCTAACACCCCATTTCCACCAAATAAAAGCATACAGACTACATAATACATCAGCTAAAAAAGGGCATCTCTGATTGTATCTATCAGTCGAATTTCTTGCAGGAAAAGGTCAACGGATCAAACTGGAGTATACCCGGTTACTATATTTAGCAGATAAACACAAACAAGCATTCAACAAAAGCTAGCAGTGATTGCAAGTCAAAGAACAGAACCACATACCAGAAGGGAAAAACAGAAAAAGGAATCTACAACTAGCTAGCAAAAAAGCAGTAAAACCATAAAATAAATAAATAAATGAAAAGATTGCATCCAAGTGAGAGAAGCAAAGAAAGAGCACAGACCAGGGAATTCGGATGATGGATTTCTTGTTGAGGTCGGAGAAGATAGATAGATGATAGCACTCTTGTACTCAACAATGAATGGGTTATTTATTTATTTATTTAGCTGTGAAAGAAAGTGATGGTTGCGTACGGGAGACCGGGAATTTATAACGGGCATCCTCACCTCACCTCACCTTACCTGCCCATCTGTGTCTGTGATAAAATTAAATTAGAACTGGACTTGTGATTAGTACTATGATTCTGATTCTAATTGTTCTTATTACCCGGAGGAATCGTGCAGGAGGAAGCATGTTGACCTGCCTTTTTCTTCCTTTCTGTTTTCTTTTTAATTTAATTTAATTTAATTTTACTTTGGTTGGTAGCCACCAAAAACCTTGATTCTTTTCCCCATAAAATTAAGGTCTCTCTCCTTTCCATTAAGGTATCTTTTTTTTTTTTTTTTCTTAGTATCATAATCATTTTGATTTCTTTTTAATCAAAGTGATTGATGATCCAGAGCAACTTAGTTGACTCGATTAGTTAATTATGATTCAAGACTTGACTTAATCAATTTTAAGTTTTTTTTAAATAATATTGTTTTAGAATAAATCTAGATTAATTCACTTATCCATAAATTAATTTAGCAAACCTTCAACCTAGTTCGATAACTAAAAAATTATCTTTTAAAAAGATTATATAAGTGTATATTTAATAATGCGATGCAAAGTGTTTTTGAATTAAAAATTCATCAAGAAAATATATTTTTATAGATTATTTTTTATTTTTGACATCAAGACATCAAAACTATCAAAAAACACCTAAAAAACATCAATTTATTATTTTTTCAAGTAAAAAAACACCTTGGAAAGCATATTTGACCACCAGAACAAACATTTATTTTGTGTTATTGGTATTGTAATGCATGATGTTTTTTCAAAATGTTTTTTACTTGAAAATATATCAAAATAATTTTTATTTTATTTTCAACACTAGCATATCAAAATCATAAAAAAAAAATATCTATTTAATATCTTTTCATATAAAACATACGTTTAAAACATTAAAAAAAAAACTACCCCGCTACGAAATAGCAGTTAGATCGGTTACCAAAACTTCATGCAAGAGGTGGGTAGAACAAAATGCCATCCGAACAGTATCCTACACCCCCCGAGAGAAAAATATCCATCTAATTCCATTAATTTATTTATCCTAAACACGTGATTCGCGTGTCTTTTGTTTGTCTCCACCAACCGTCCTCGTGTATTTTTCCAGGGACAAAGCCAGCGCAGCCAGTGAATCACGAGCCATTCACTCTCCAATAATTATCTACCGCTGCGCCAGAGTCTTGATAACTTTATGAGTTAGGCATTGCTTTTATATTTTTTTTCCTATAAAAAATTGAATGAGCGTGGGTTCGAGTTTGATACGAATTTATACATGGAGAGAGAACGAAAATGCAGATTGGGAATATATATGGTTCTATTTTCCAGGCAAATTAATCATAAAACGTGTTTAGTAACGCAGCTGCTGTATGTTTTTTCAAAATTTTGAATCTTTTTTTGTTCATTGTCCAATGGGTCCCGTTCAACATTTTCTATCTATGAGTCATGATTAGAGAAGGACTAAATTGAATCTTCAAAAAAGATTAGCTCTGTATTTCGTTTGTTTTTCAATAATCTATGGCTCGAGAGTTGATGCTCGTTGACCCAGTTGGCTAACGTACTGAATACAGAATCACTCTCTCAAGGAATTCTTTCGGACTTGATTACGGCACTGCTTGACTTGGGATACAATTAAATAAGACGTGTACAAACTACAAACAGAAGGCACTCTGTCTCCATGAGCGTGCGTCGTCGTCTCTGATGCGACCGCCATTATACAAGCTACAGACAAAGTCAGAACTAATGGTCAAAACCACCAAGCCGAGCAGAGGGAAAGGGAAATGGCACGCACTAGCAGGTGTTTTATGTCTCGGAACGACACAAACCAGTGTGTATCATGCATCCTCTGTATAAAGTAATCATTCATCATATTATATTATCGGGATGCTCAATGATACATCGGCAGCTGGTTGTATGTGCCAATGAATGCCATGCGTACGTGAAGGAAATCAAAATGGATCACCAATCCATCTAGCAAACTTGGGAGCAAATTAAGCAGCAAGATATGTTTGCTATCTGGAATAATCCGCCTCCAAAAATTACATCGAAGTTCTTGGATCTTAGAAGATTGTATGGCCTAGAGACTTGTAGTTTCCAGGGAACATAGTTATCTTGTGTGAGTTGAGATGCATGGACAACCAGGGGCTTCTGTTTTCTAGACAATATTAAGCATAATAGACTTGCAGGAAATTAGTGGCCAAGCTTGAGTGCTTGAACTAGTGGTTTTGATCATGGGGTTTCCTTCTCTTCAAAAGAATACAATCTTGTGGCCATTTAATCTCAGATATTTTCATTCTTTTGCCTGCCTGCCTGCCTGCCTGTGTCTGCACTTCGTCTCTTTCGATCGAACCTGGTTATCTTAGATATGTCTTTCCTGTTGAACATTGAATTTAGTTTCTTAGAACTCATGATTGTGTTTGATTTTTATGTGTTGCAATGGCTCGTGAGTGGATGGTGCATGCTATTATCCTATAAACTAGAAAAGGTTGATGAAAAGTAACATTGGAGTTCACTGCACCAAGATTCGCGTTGTTCATTGCACTGTTCATGGTGCATAATTTTTTTCATTTAGGTTATCAAGTTTTTTTTTAATATAATTTCGTCATTCTAGGTTACATTAACATGGTTTTATATGTTTATATTTCTTTCAATTTATATGCTCTTACATGTAACAAATGTCAAGAAATATTTTGATCGACTTTAGGTTGTAGTTAAAAAAGAAATTAAAAAAAATGAAGAGAAACTTAAAAAATAACAAACAAAATAGATCCATTTAGATTTGGAAGCAAAAAACTTCACTTTATTCGTAAAATTTTATTTTATGTATTATTTAGTTCATGTTATTTTAGAAATTTACCTTTTGATTCCAAAATTCAACTTTTTTTTTCATGTTTCGGTTTCTAAAAGTTAGGAGAAAAGAGCGAAAGTTACTAAAAAATATTAAAAAGGAAAAAGATATTTGGATAACTACATCTTAACCATCAAAATAATTAACTTCACGTTGCAAGTTGTTTTTTAAAGTTTTTTTCGTGCTGAAATATATTAAAATAATATATTTTTTATTTTTTAAAAATTATTTTTAAAATCAGCGCATCAAAACAATTCAAAATATATATAAAAAATTAAATTTTAGTAAAAAAGAATTTGAATTTGAGAACGTGGGTTGCCCACATTTTCAACAGGCTTTAAATCCGCCGTCCTGCTGAGCATAGCCCAGTCTTAAAGAAGATTCGAAAACCATCTAGGCCTAGGCGTAGTTAGGACTTCCTGGGCTCAGATCAGACCTGGCTGTGACAGTCTACTTGATCGGCAAAAGCTAGAAAGGGAATTATTTGTGCTGTGGACGTGTGAGGGAAGGAGAACAAGGTGCATTTTATGCACCTGTCTCTATTCCTACGATGAAGCCACAATGGAGTGATGGACCCCAATGCAAGAGCAGAGAGAAGATTTGGAGTGATAATTCCAGGTGGCACCACTCAGAGCCATTACAACCTTATCCCGCATCAAAAATCTGATCTCTTTCTCATCATCCAGTATCCAAAACCATCCATTTCCCTTCACATATCACAAACACAAACATCCAAACCCGTTTTCTAGGCACCACAAAGCCCAGCAAACAGAGCTTGATAGTTTATTATACACGAAACAATCGACCTTTTCTAGTTGAAGGTAGTGAAGCAAAGAGACATGGCCTCCACTGCATGCTTCTTGCACCACCATGCACTAACCACTCCTGCCAGATCAACCTCATCATCACAGCGCCAAGTGGTTAACCTCAAGCCCGCCCAGCTGGTTTGCAGGGCACAGAAGCAGGCAGTACAGGAAGAGGATGACGGTGTTGTGTCTCGTAGATTGGCACTCACTGTGCTCATTGGTGCTGCTGCCCTTGGCTCAAAGGTTGCTCCCGCTGATGCTGCCTATGGTGAATCTGGTAAAACATACATAAGCTAAGCTCCTTATTTATACTTGTCTTAATTGCTTGTAAGTGATGAACTGAAATGGCTAGTAGTATATGCGTTTTAATGTTGAAATCGAAGCAGGACTCTATGGAGGTTCTGCTTAACATGTTGGCATCATATGTATGCCATGATTCTTGTCTTTTCTATTTTGGGACAATCAACCGCCAGCTCTGGTTTTTTCCAATAAAACCAGTAAGTATCCACAAGAATAGAACATCCATAGATATATCTTCACTGGCAAAATCAAATAACTCCATCGCATTAATCATAACCAAGTATCCCATATTTATGTGGTCTTTGGCTTTACCTACCTCTGAACTGAAGGAGTTAAACTGTACTAGTTTCAGCTTATGTTAAAAGAAAAGAAAAAAAAAACACC
>Ga0307517_10014335_pt1 | contig 10657 bp, 3 predicted proteins | sample 23_EM_MG_FD_194515 | JGI IMG/M metagenome (GOLD analysis project Ga0307517, IMG submission 194515) | Populus trichocarpa ectomycorrhiza microbial communities from riparian zone in the Pacific Northwest, United States - 23_EM | ecosystem: Host-associated > Plants > Roots > Unclassified | place...
AATATACCCGATGTAGAAGTTTCTTCCAAAACCATTGAAATAAGCAGCAACTAGGAGCAACAAGTGACGCAGTGAACCTTACTTGCAGTAAATTTAGTAAATATTATTTTTTAAAGTGTTTTTTTTTAATAATATTTTTTTTATATAAATAAATTAAAATGATTAAAAAATATTAATTTAATTTTTTTTTAAATATAAATTTAAAAAATACAGCACAACGCTTTCCAAAACAATAATTTGATAAGGTTTTCTGAGTCTTGGAAGATTTGGACTGTGGTTGCTGGCTTGAGATGCATTGACAGCGTGCAGGATTACAAGGATATACTGTTTTTTTTTCCTTTCAAAATAGCTTATTCAGAATATGTGACAAATATTACAACAAGGATTTGATTATACAGCAGTGTTGATTGTAATGTAAATGCTAGTACAAAATCGAGCTTACTGCCAGATTGAGAAAACATGGTAATTGAGCGTCAGTTAATAAACACAGCTGAAGAGACCAAACTGCACTTCACTACTCTGGAAAATAAGAACAAAAGGCTGTAGTTCCGGAGTTGTCATGCCATCAATTAATCCTTCTGAACATTGTTTCACATGAAAAAGTCTAATTGCTTGCTCCCAAGGCAACAGATTGAATTGTTTTGTATGTGCGCCAACTGCCAATTTGGCAAAGTGGTCATTTTCTTTCCTCCGAGGTAAGAATAAAAAAAAATGAGACCTATCAAAATTTCATTTGTTTATTATCCGGTTTTTAGACTTTGGAGAAAGCAAAATGCTAAAGGGTCAAGCGTGAGAAATGATGGGTGCGTGTAGGAACTCGTTCCAAGTATCAGGTAAACCAGGGAACACCAATGGATACAATCTGCGTACATCGGGTTGGTTTGCTGCTCTTTTGTGAGCAGATGGCCCTGACGAGAGGCCTAGATCGAGGAATGAGCATCTTTTCTGTACTTCGAGAGGGTGCTGATGTTAATCAAGTAAACAGGCAATTTCATCGATTGAGTCACATATGCTTCAATCACAATTAGCCTGCGATCGGCACCTACATACAACGGAGTGGTCATGTTGAGAACTGGGATAGTCTCCTAAGAATACTTGATCCCATCAGGGTTGTTCCAATCCAAGCTCCTAATGTTCCATTTGCATGTATCCATCCATATTAAACGTCATTTCAGATCTTTCACTGTATCTAGGTGGTTTAAAAGACTAGAAGACATCAATTCACTAATATCTACTACCAGGAAAAGAAAAGGAGTATAAGCCTTAAGAACTTGGCTTACCTGAATTGCATAGGGGACATGCTGATGAAGTAGCCTGAAGTTAAATTAGGATCTACATTTTCTTCAACCCACTTAGCCCATGTCCTCAGAACTCTTCCGAAAGCTGCTGTCCGTTCTATCTCATCATATTCTGTGGCACCTTCATTGAATGTTCCTTGCTTTCTTCCAGCGTTCCATCAAATTCAAGATAGGAAACATGTCAAACTTCGTTACTTTCTTTCCGCATTTAATTAAGAAGACTAAAAGCCTGATTTACTTACAAAACTTTCATATTATCGGAGTTCACCCACCATATTTACGTGTTGAAAATCAGGTAGTCCACACCTTTCCATTTGTCTCCACGCTTCTTGATTGATTCTGGCATACTAATGCGGTCTAATACACTGTGCTTCAATGGATCATCTGAATTCGATTCGAACGGTGCCCAATAAAACTCCACTGTCGTGTTATATTCCTAAATCAACAAAAGGAGGAACAAACAACCATACCTGAGGGTGTTAATTAACCACAGAAACAAGTGCATGAGACCTATGTATATTGCATTGTATACATGCAACCTTTGACTTCAATAGACATGGAAGCTGAATGAAATCTGTATCTCTTAATTGATAAGCCTTCACGTGCAAATGCAAATGCAACATTGAATATGGATGTGCATATTAATTAGTTGGTGGTACATTATTTAAAGAAGAAATTAATTAGCTGCAGGTTCAAAATTATTCACAAAAAAGATAGGCTTAGAGTTGACTAAATTAAATAGGCGAAGTCACTGGAAAGAATGCCATAATTATATCATCCGTTCACTTCTAATCCAGTGAAAGAAAACGCAAGCTTGTTGAAAGAGATAGATACCTCGATCCTGAAAATAGATACAGAGCCAGAATCGCTCAGGCTCTTCTTTGCCAAAGGGACACCAGATTGAACCAGGCAAAACCAGATTCCCACTGGTTCCTATTTAATGAATCTCCGACGACATAAGCCTCTTTCCACGTACGAAGTTTCTCAAGCAACAATTTTGCTTTGAATCTTGATCTACGAAAACATACTAACAAAAATGACCTCCTTTTGAAAACATACTACATACTAACAAGTTTCTCACATTTTTCCTCTATGTACAAAGGATGAGTCACATTATCGAAAACCCATTGCCCTGTGAAAAGATCACAGTCCTTCGGTGGCAATATAACCTCCTCATCTTTCTCTCTGATTCCTTGAAGTTCACTTCTTGATAACAAAAATGACCCTGCTAATACTGGCTTGATGTTCTCACTGCACATAAAAGATCTTGAAGAGGAGTATCAAGAAAACCACAAGAAGAAAATAGTTGTGTAAGTAAGCCATTAAAGTTGGATCTGCACTCGATTAGTGTTGCTGAATAGCTGAGCACAGGAACCTATAACTGGCAGGATGGAAGTAAAAAGAGAATGCGATAGGGAAGAGCTTTTGTTTTACTTTGATTAGAAGTTACTATTAACCAGTAGGGAAAAACGAGGGACAAGACAAGATTAGAAAAATGACAAAGTTTTATGATTGAATCGTATGCTATACATCATATTGGGGGACCAAGCCTTCTGGCTTACTGTACGTAAAATCGTAACAAAAATTTGATTTTTATAAAAAAATTACAATTTTTCTTTCTTTGTTGCTTCTTTTCCACCCGTTCTTTCTTGGAATTGTGGTTTAAACATGAAGACTGCTAATTTGTTCTTTTACTGCTCTGATCAATCCCGTGGAGGCTAATTATTGCTGAATTTCTTATATTTTTCAAGAAAGAAATGCGAGCAACCAGCGAGAAATCATAAGCCAGCCATAGAAAAGGAAGATTAAAAATGTTGCCATGAATGCATTCGAACTTCACATACAAGTTTGTATTTGTTCTTTATTCTCTTCCCACGACCCACATGTTCATTATACAATTCAAATGGGTTTATCAAGCTGTCCGTTTTTAAACTTAATTTGGCATGCTTTGCTCTAATTACTCGGGATTTGGCATGCCTAATCATCTCCCTCTCCCACATCTGTCAAATGAAGCAGAACAAATTTCCAGAACAATGTTGATGACGGTCCGGACCTATAATTCAAGCTATGAGAGGCTAAAAAAAAAGAGGAAACCAGGAGAAATTACAAAGTAGAAAACAAAACATTGCACGTGTTAATTCCTAGGGGTCACGTGCGAGAAATTATACGTGTGTAAATGAATTCATTCCACGTGTCAGGCAACCCGGGCAGACACCAGTGGATACAGTCGGCATATGTTTCCGGGTCAGCCTGCTGCTCCGGGGTTAGCATTTTGCCCTGACGGATGGTGTGGACTGAAGTATGTGCATCTTTTCTGTACTCGGAAAGTTTAGTAATGTTGAGAAAATGGACAGGCACTTTCATCGATCCAGTAATATTAGCTGCAACCACAAAGAGCCTACGGTCCGTGCCCACATTCAATGGCATGCTTACATTCAGAATTGGGGCTGTCTCCTTGGCACATTTTATGCCATCCGGGTTCTCCCAGTCCAAGCTCCTGTTCCATGCATTTCCATCGGTGTCGTTATCGCAGAGAGAAAATAAAATGATCAACTAGAAAAACCGAAAAGTAACCATCATGGAATAAATGCAGTTTTTTAATCAATTATTAATTAGTCAAATCATGATTAGTGATCATAGGACCCATATCAACCACCCGAGAATCACCGAATGCCAAATTAGAGGATTTGGTACAACAATCCACCCACTGGAACTAATCGACAACTAGAGAAAACTTGTAGAGGTTGAACTAAAATGCCTTTTTTATTATTTGCAATAAAAAAAACATAAATTATTTTTTTAATCAAAGCCACGTTGGATTTGAAGTGAAGGCTTGGGAGTTATCAGTCTTTTTGTTTTTTGTCCTCAAAATCAACAGTAATGCCAAGATAAAGGCGAACAGCAATAAATTTAGTATGTAACAAAAATTCAGATATGAGCATTACTTGATATGAAGAGGAGACATGCTACTGAAGAAGACGGTGGTACGATTGGGATCCACATTTTTCTCCACCCACTTCGACCACGTATTTAAAACTCTCCTGTACGCTACTGGCCGTTCGATCTCGTCATACTCGGTGGACCCTTCATCAAACGATCCACGTCTGTCCCAATATCATCAAATAACAAATCAACTCCGTGCATGATTTTGAGTTGAAACACTAAATCATCAAAGCAAGATCTATAAGGACATAAACTTACAGAACTTTCATGCTGAAAGTGTTCATCCACCAGATGTATGTGTTAAAAATCAGGTAGTCGACATTCTTCCAGTCGACACCATGCTTATCAATTGATTCAGGCATGATTATTCTGTTCAAGATGCTGTGCATATTTGGATCGTCGGAGTTTGACTCGACCAAAAACGGGGCCCAATAGAACTCCACTGTTGCATTATAGTCCTACGGAGAAGGAGGGGAAAAAAAACATCAAAACATTATGAGTATAGTACTGTCATAAGAAGGAAGGATCGAGTTACAGACGTGATTTGTAACAATTATCCCAAAGATGAATTTGACAGACATGAACAGTGTATAAAGATGTCCAACAGGCAGTTTTACTCGAAATATTGATAACAAAAGATTAAATTGTTATATGGAGATTAATTTTTTTAAAAAAAAATTATATGATCATTTTAAAAAAATTAATTGTTGTTAAATCTGGGAGCTTTGAGACGCTATCATTTTCAACTCACCTAGAAATACAGACACGAGACTTTTAAAAGCTTTGCAAATTTACTTTCTTGATATGAAAGCAAGCTGAAAATTTCCGCTGCCAACTGGCAGTATCTTCACTTTTACACGTTCTTTGGTATCTTTGATATCTTTATAGGAAAGCATGCATGATGAGTGCTTCTAATTTTTGTCAAAAAATAATTTTCTAAACAGTAAATTATTTTAAATATTTAGTAGAATATTAAAAAATAAATTATAAAACACTTTCAGTATATTACTATAATATAAAAAATAAACTGATAAATAACTTATCAATATTTAAAAAAACAATTATAAAAAGATTAGAAGTCAAATTTGATGGATAAAAAAGTTGAAATAGAATGGAATTGAAAGGAAAATCTAATTTTATAAATTATTTCAAATAAAAAATAGCTATACAAAAAATAAAACTAAATCTAATTGATAAAAAAGTTGAAGAAATATAAAATAAAAACAATAATTTTATAAATTATTTCAAATAAAATAAATACTGATAAAAAAATTAAGACGAAATCTAAAAATATTAAAAATGATGAAATTAAAAAAAATCATAAATTATTTCAAATAAAATAAATAAAAATAAAAAATAGGAGCAAAAAATGATAGATAAAAAAATTAATTAAAAAATATAAGAGATAAAAAATAACAATTAAAAGAATGAAAATCAAATTGATATAAAAATCAAATTAAATTAAATTCTAATAAGGGATGAAATTAAAAAAATAAAAATAAATACATAGCAATCAAAAAATTAAAAATCAAATTTGATATAATCAATAAATAACAAGATATTTGCGAATTTTTTGCAACTTTTAGAAAATGTTTTTAATCAAAAATTTTCTAAAAATCAAATCAGATTTTTTAGTGAAAAATAATATTTTTTATTGATTAATTTTTTAATAGTAAACAACAAGAAAAATTTTAAATATTATTTTTCATGAAACAAATATGAATTAATGGATTCATTGTCATGATAAATCATCATTAATAGCAGTAAAAAGGTATTTAAATATTAAATAAATTTTGTCAAAAGATTTAGTGAAGGTGAATATGGACAATGATATAACACCGTATATTTGTTTGATGTCTCCAGATAGAGAACAGGAGCAGGGGAGAGGTACCTCGATTCTGAACACAGCTAAAGATCCAGTCTTGTTCAAACTCTTTCTTCCAGGAGGGATTACGGATTGAACAAAACAAATCATTGATTCCCACTGATTCCTATTCAACGAATCCCCAACAAACATAAGCCTCTTATTCCTTAACTTGTTTAGCAGTAGCCTTGGCTTGAACCTTAAACAGACGAAGACATAAAAACCATCAAACAGATGAGCTAAAATCAAGAAAACACATGTAAAGCAAATTCAGGAATTGATGAAATATGTACTTACTTTGGCAAAGAACAATCTCTAGGTTGCCATTTCCAATTCTGGTACAAAGAATCCTTTCTTCCATTCCTCATGCAAGTCACTTGTGCTGTAAGGAACTCACATTCATCCTCTTTATACAAAGGGCGTGTCTCGTTGTCAAAAACCCATTCTCCTGTGAAAAGATCACACTCTTCTGGTGGCAATTCAACATCAACATCATCTTCTTCGATGATTGGCAATTCAATCTTTTCCTCATCTTCTTTTGATCCACTAGACTTCAATTTATCAGATTCTTGATTCTCTTCAAACTCCTGATCAACTTGAGGTTCTTCCAGTGAAGTTCTTGAACCAACCGAAGCTGGGAGTTCTCGGTCCTTCTTGAGGGTTTCTTGAACTGGGGTGGTTCCTTTTGATAGCTCTTCTTGGATTTCTTGAGATTTAGGCCATGAAAATGGGAACTCGGCAATTGACTTCACGTCCTCATTGTACATGAAGACTCCGAAGATAAAGATAGAGGATACCACAACAAATACAGAGAGATTGTTGTTCTTCCTGTGTTTCATGGCTATGGTTACTGAAGAGAGGAGAGGCGACTTCCTCCTTGATGTCTGCATGAGTAGAATGGTAAGAGAAGAGAAGGGAGAGACAAGGAAATATAGAGAGGCATTGACTAGATATGACAGAGAAAAACTTATGTTCTATCAGTTTCTTTAATTTGTTTGTTTAATATTGGATTTGGTGAGATGGGTTTTTCTTCAAGTAACCGGTTAGTCTTCTGGTGGATGGAGAGTTGTCTCTCTCAATTCTTTTTCCCCTTCTGAATCCATTTTTCTAACTACTTTGTCCAGCTCGTTCCAAAAAATAACATATCGGAGAGAATTAAACGAAAAGGGAGTAGTAGTTTCGAAGTCTCTTAGTTGGTCTTTGTCTAACAAAAATTTTGGTGAGTATATGGTCTTATATGGTTAATGACAAGGATTTAAATTATGATGCTGGTGTCGATGCTTCAAGGTAAATTAAGCTCTTCGAGGCCAACACAATTCTAAATTAAGGACCAAGCGGTGGCGTGCAATAGGGTATATATAAATTTGCTATATGTGCATTAACTCAAGAGTATAATGTGGAAGTCGGTTATCGTTGGACATCCTGAAGATTAGACCATTAGGCCACAAAAAATGATCAAACTGGATTCAGAATATGATTGAAGTAATAATCGGTGTCCTATCGCCATTCAATTAGATGAGGATAGGACGGTTTAATCTAGTTTTTTATTTTTTTTACACCAGCCTGCTGGAACAAAAGGAGGTTCTTATAGTAAATATAAAATGCACAATCTTAATAAATCAATAAAAGATGACCAGCCAATTAATTTAATTTTCACCAGTAAATTATCCACAACATTACCTATTTTCAATTAATTTCAATTTTCTAATCATCAACTGTTTGGTTTAATGATAAGAGCTTGGAATTAAAGGGTTTGTTCCTATGTGATCTTAAATTCGAGCTGTTCAAGCCCACATGAATTCAAAAAAAAAATTAATTTCAATATTCCTCTTTCTTTCTACCTCCCCGAGTTAGAATAGAAAGATCCACCCAGATATGATCACATTACTAATTTATTCAATATTCCAACTCTTCCCGAAAGTTTCAACTTCATTTTCTCAGTGTAGAGTCTATAGACAACTGTGTGGTCATCCAGGCAAACGGCACCAAATCGTTATTCCAAATGTCAATGTTTAAAGTTGGTGCTGGTTAATTATCTACTTTAATTATAAACATTGCGCTTCTACTCTTCACTTTACCCCCGTGATGAGCAGCATGTGATATCTTTCTTTGTCACCAACAACCACCCCAAGTCAGTGGATGAATTATTAAGGCTCTTCACTAACGATGATTTTGTTGCAGGGGCAAGACCAAATCCGTTTTAGTAGTAACTTTATGTGTGAGAAAAGTAAATGCTAAGGAACCTCGCTATAGTAGTAAGTACACCAACATCATAATATTGTGTACTTTCTCACTTTTCTTCTTCTGGGTCTTACAACGCTTTCTTTCCAAGTTAAGGCAACAGTACTCAAGGTTTGGCACAGAGCTTCAACAATGGAGTTTTACGGCCTCTGCTGTCAGTTTCTAAGCCAATGCATACTCCAAACGAATTGCTCAGAACTAGCGGGGAGCAACCCCACCGGTGTTGATAATGCTCGCATAAAGATTGAGAATTTGGAAAAGGTCATAGGAAAACGAATATAAAAATACTAACATATTTATTTGTAATAACTATATCACATTTTTTGTTGACAAACTAGTAATTCAACCATTACAGGGAGCTATTATGCTGAGACAGTAGCATCTCGAATCTCCTCAATACGAATTAGTCACTAATAATTGATGCCAGAACATATACAATAAATCAATGAAAATTTAAATATATATAACCCTAAAAAAAAAACTTGTTTTGCTATTTATGTATATCCACACATATGTAATATATATACATGTATAACAAAATGTTCTTTAAATCTGGGAAGTTGGTTTGAAAGAAGAAGAGTAGAAATGCTCCTCAACTTTCTTATATGATTTTCCGGCTATTTTTATTCCTTAGCATTTTTTTAGAAAAAATCAATCAAATAACACAATTTAAAAGAAATAATGAAATAGCATAGTTTTTAAATATTACGATTGAAAAGCACGATATTCAAACTTGTTATGCATGAAAAAAGAGGAAAGAAAAAATTAAAAAATAATCTCTGGAGGTGTATTGAAGCTTTAATTATCATAAAAATATCTTTATGAGATGAATCTAATGGCAACAATAAAGGCTATCAACATTAACTTGAGTGTGCTATACTTGCCTCCCAAAGGTAGTCGGTGACTCAATTGTTTTTTTTTTTCAAATGTGGCCCATTCGGGTCATAATTGATATTTTTTTTAATTGGATTTATCTCATCAAAATCTTTCTAATGGTATAAGTGGTGTCGTAATCGAAACTTTGGTGTCTCCAAAATGAAAAGACGTCAAACATAGGTGACATGCCATAAGTTTCGTAAAAAATATACTTTGATCTTTGAACTTTAAAAATTATGCAATTTCAGTACCTTAATATTTTTTCAAATTATTTTTATTATTTTTTAGTTTCTAGTTGAGAGAGGAGAGAAAGAGAGGTTGTCGAATTCCAGCGGTAGAGAGAATAAAATGTTGTTGACACCTATTTAAACCATCAAAATGGACGATATTTATGTTAAATGATTTTATTTGATGAGGAAAGTTCATATTATGTGTTTTTTTACATTTAAAGTTTGTGAAAAAACATATATGGGCTCAGGTTGATTTTTGAATTCGGGTTGATTTTGGTTTTTAGGTGGTTTTTTAGGTCATAAATAGGTTTATCACGATTTCTATGGTGTTCTATAGGTGTTTGAGGTAAAAAAAAAAAAGGTTGAAAAATAGGTTTTTGAGTAAAAAAAACTTAAATCCCAATATTGTAGCCACCACAGCGGCTGGAATCTGGGCAAATCAGATGATGCGTCGTGTGATATTTTTTCAAAAAAAAATTAGAGTGGACGATGCAAACAAACAAAAATTAAAGGTCCCATCATGCGGGCAAGCTAGGGTAGGCCCGCACGTGGGCCCTAACAAAATGAATCGAGTGGGCTGACTTGACTTGTCAGACTCAGCAACGTGTGGCCTTTGGGGTTTTTTTTCCAAATTTTTTTCTATTTTTTTTTAAATAGTGATTTTGTTATGGTTTTTTCTCTAATTTTTTTAATTTAGATTTAAAATAGTACCCCTTCTCTATTTTATTTTATTTGAAAAGCCTCTTTTAAATTATAATTATTTTTTTAGTTATGCATTTAATTTGAAGAGTTTTATTGATTCGTCTATAATTTTTTTTATCTTTTGTATTGATGGGCTTTATTTTTTAAAATAATTTTTTTATTTTCAGATAATATTTCTAATATGTGTAGCCTTGCATGATTTTTTCCCCTTTTATTTTATTTGATCAATTTTATTTGTTTCTCTATTTCTATTATTATTTGCTTAAATAAAAAATTATTTTAATATATAAATTTAACAAATACAACCGGGTAAATGTTAGAAAATAATAAAAATCATATCCTGGGACCTCACCTAATAGCTTAAGCTTTTGGGTTGAATTGGTTCTTTGACATGGTATCAGAGCCTTGATGACCAAGTGGTCACGATTTCGAATCTCACCACCTTCATTTATTTGATAAAAAAATAAAACACAAGGTAATATGAACATGTGCAAGTTTCAAGC
>Ga0307517_10014336_pt1 | contig 10656 bp, 12 predicted proteins | sample 23_EM_MG_FD_194515 | JGI IMG/M metagenome (GOLD analysis project Ga0307517, IMG submission 194515) | Populus trichocarpa ectomycorrhiza microbial communities from riparian zone in the Pacific Northwest, United States - 23_EM | ecosystem: Host-associated > Plants > Roots > Unclassified | place...
CAAAATGGTTCGTACGGAAAACACGGACAACCTTCCAAACTGAACCCCGGACAGCCGGAGATACCGAACGTATTGCGAGCGCGACTCGGTATACTGGGAACATACACGGGCTATGGGGGGGGGGGGCACAAAGATAAACGGCACGGTCCCGAACACCATCGGACGAAGCCAAGGCGGAGGGAGAGGACAGGAGTATTGTTGATGGTGCGCGATGGTAGAGGATCGCGCTAAGGTGAGAGACTTCGGGGTATCTCGCCGGGGACTGGAGTGAAGAGGGGAGCGTTTGGGTTTAATGGCGTTCAATGTGCTGCAGAGGGAAGAGAAGGATGAACGTAGATCATCAACACCCCCTGTCGTGCCTGGGGTTCCACATCAGGCCTCTCAGTCTTTCCACGAAGCCGCGTCTCGTCCTGCGACTGGCGTCTTGGCCTGTTTCCCTGAGCATGGACCTCTCTGCTTGACAAATGTATTCGATGTCCCTACTACGCACTTCAGTGGCCCGCAGCGAGTGACAACGACCGGCTCAGATGTCGCCCAGGGGTTTGTTTTTCGATGCATAGCCCAAGTCGATATTTGAAAGAGGTCCTGCCGACAAGACCGCGACCCGATGTCGGGAGAAGGTGATCTGTAGACGGCCCGCACTCAGCGACCACCGTGACAAAGATCCCTCTCGAGCCTTTCGGCGCAGGGTCCGTCCTGCAGCTGTCGGACGATAGGTGACTTGTACTGACGAACAACAACGGGTTCCGAGATATCTGCCCTGGGAACGCTTCCCGCAGGAATTTAGTAGCCCGAAAGGCTATCGACGGAAGGAACCCAGCCGTAACAAGGTAACTGAGACTAACGTGGGCACCAGAGGGATTGTGCCATAGGAACAGGGGATGCAGTGAGGTTCCCGGCGCATTCCCCCGGATGATTGGTTAGCGTCGGCCTTTACTGTCGCAGCTCAGCAGAAAGGCGATTTGACCACCGTGTGGGCCAGCGTGTGTCGAAAGAACCCTCTCAGGAGCACCAGTCCGTAAGGGAACCTCTGATCCACGGTTTCTCGCTTGGCGGACGTGGTCATCAATCTTGACTCTTCCACCCCTCATCGGACCTTCCGTTTGCAGCAAGCTATGGCCGGCCGGAACGGGGGAAATGAAAGATGGGAGCAAATCGCAGGAGCAGGACGAGGTTTGTCCCCCACAAATCTTCCATAACACCCGCCTGCGTGGTGCTGAGTTGGGGATTATACAAAATAGGATCACAATAGCCGGATGAAGAAAAGGAGACAAGCGCCGCGAAACCCAGCCGGAAGAAGAACCCAATGTGCGGCCAAATTCCCCACGATTTTGGCTGTTTCGTCCTCCAACCGCTTCTGCCCCACGCTCATCGTTACTGTGCTCACGTCACGCCACAATCTCGGGTTTACATTTCGGAATAACTTCTCGGGTCACAGGCTGCCAGACGTGACCAGAACCGTATAGATCAACGCGAGTTTCGTCTGGGGAAGCAACAACGAGTATGTGCCTCTCCCCTATTCGTTCTCTCCGCGATTGCAGGACGAGTCGGGGTTCGACGGTTTCGTTGACACCTCGAGATTCTCTAGATCCGCGATCTTGAAGCATCCGTCGAGGTCCTGTCCGGTGGAAAAGGTGCCTCACTCACTGAGGCACGGAAGATCCCCAATTCTCTGCGCATTCCCACATTCATCGCTCAAGGCGGATTCAGATCTCATGGCTGAGAGCCAGGCGTTATGTGGACTTCTCCGCAGCCTGAGCCTTTCACTGGTGAAGGCGCAAGCGGAGTGCTACCCAAGCTCAGTTGGACCTCAACGACGTTGAGGACTACGTAAACGGCGCGGAGACCGATACGGCCTGGGAGACCTTTTAGAAACACGTGAGGGACGAAACGCTCGGCCTGAAGCTTGAACATCGTAGCCACTCACCAACTCTCGGAAACAGGCCATAGATAATGCCGGTTCCAATCGTAACAATCGGCGAAGGAGTACAACAGCGGAAAAAGAACACTCAAGCGAGGCCCCTCTTCTTGCCAGTGACCCGGCCCCGATAAACAACGCGTTTAATGATCTGTTACGCATGAACTCCACCAGGTCACCCATGTTCACGGCACTTCAAAACACCACTTTTCAAGTAACATATCCCGCGCAGAGTTTTGACAATACTCCATTCGCATCGGCTGGGTTGGGTTCAACGCAATCCTTCTTACACAGGTTGGGTTTGGAATCACCTGCGAACAAACCCACCAATTCGGTTCATTTTTCACTACCCCCGTCTGGGGTCAATCAAAGCTCGACGGCAACGGCAGAGGTTCCCGAGGAGGGCGTGATGTTTAATCCCAAGTTTGAGGGAGCCGGAAAATTAATTGTGCGTGCGCAGACACCTTTGCTACCGACATGCTGGAGCTGACGCGTCACCAAACGTACCACTTGGATAACTGCGAAAGGACGAACACATGTTGCCTGCCTGCTACAAAGACTTGTCGGCTCCTGTCGGGTTGTTTGAATAAGAGCGGTCTGACCAAACCGCACAGGACAATGCCTCACGGTATAGACCATCCACGCTTTTCGGCAACCTGATACTACTCACAGGCGCTCTAGAAAGCATAATCGATGCACCCCTAAACCAGGGACCGGATGATCATGTTCCAAGGTACTAGTTTCATCCCCTTCGCTACCCACGGCGGCTGACATAACGTACGATAGGTCGATAGGACCTCGTGGGCTGCCTCCGTGACTACAGGTTATCTGTCAAAGTTTACGGAGATGGTACCTCAACCACACGGGCTAGGAGATCTTGGTGGGTTGGGCGTGGATCTAACACGTGCTCTGCTGAAATTCTGCGTGGGTTCAGGGGAAGTGACTCAGGTGTTACAAGCGAGTCAAAAATTTATGCGTGCGATGATCTCAAGGCTGACGAAAATGTCTTAACACACGGACCGTTGAGGAGGTTAAATGTTGGGACGAGAAATGGGTGACCCGGAACTCAAGGGTTGCGGACTTTTCTAAGTTCTCTGAGCATACATTCTGAACCCCGACACATGGCCAGGGAGAGAAGACGCGTGCATTAAAGGGGACTATGGTGATGACGGTTATGCAGGACATGCTTCTGGCCATGTTTCCTGGCCGCGCTAACGAGTTGTGTCTTTGGGACAATTTTTGGTAACACCCCCCTCCCCCTCTTCGCGGACTCGCAAGGCATTTGAACTGACAGTGGCTGTACCTGTGATGAAAGCGGAGGAGATTGAACATGTTATGTAGCCTTCAACTTATACACAAGTCCTGGTGTAGGTGACCATTGTAGATTTGCAAAGAATGCCTATGAACTGTGGGTTCAACAGTGAGGAGACACCTAAAAGGTAGTTCTGTCAAGTGCCTGACTTATGCCCCTTAGATGATTTAAACTTTGTTGTGTGTAGCAAAGGTATCAACCCACAAACCTGGGGGTCTGATGGAACCACCCATGGCCAGCCTATGGCCTGGCAAGGGGCTCACTACAGTACCAAAATCAAAGTCCGACTCAACCTTGGAATGGACATGACACCAGCATATATTGCATGGGTAACTTACTGGCCAGTCATACAACATGAGTTTGACCACCATACTTGTCAAGAAATGAAATATTTGGTACATAAAACCTGAGGCAAAAGTAAAGATAATACATGTTATATGGATCTCTACTAGAGAAGCATATGGCTGAAGTCAAGAATCAATACCTCTTTTGACCTAAAAGAAATAACCAGATAATGACCACCCCACTGCACATGAACCACCTTTCCAAATCTCTCAGGTAGCTGAAGAATCACCTTCCCAGTGACCACATCCTTCATCCTGGACACATTGGTTTCCCATACCATGGTGTCACTGAGGTGGAGCATGTCTGAGAGTTTGTTGGGCAACTTAACAGGGGATGAACCTGGAATCCCAAAGTCCCACCCATGGACATAAGCATCATATCCACTTCTACCCTCAATCCAGACTTTTGAGCCATCTGTTGCAAGAATTCCTGTTGGATCATTCTGAGGTCTCACTTTACCCACAGCCTTCCCTGTCCAGATATCCCATACTTGAATGAGTCTTCCATACAGGCAGAAAATCTTTGACCCATCCCCTGATACCCTCAGATCCTTCAGATCACTCCCAGGCACATTCATTGACAGGAGGAGTTCCCCTTTCTCAGCATCCCAGATGTGGATCTTTCCCACTGCACACCAAACAAAGACCAATTTGCTGTCAATCAACTGGATGTTACTGTGGTGGGAATCCCCAGCTGGGATCTGGAGGGATCCCTTGCAGAGGCCAGTTGAAATACCCCAGGTCTTTGTCACCCCATCTAAACCACCTGGGATAATGGTCCCATTTTTGACTTCCAGAGCAATGGACTTGGTTGAAGCTAGGGTGAGGGGCATGGACTTTGGGTCAATGACAACTGGGTCTGTTGATGAAGCACCAACTTGCCAGAACTTGACTGATTTGTCTTGGGATGCTGAAATGAGGGTAGTGGGGGAAGAAAATGCAATGAAGGTAATATGGTTTGCATGGCCAATAAAGGTCTCAACAAGGTGAGGGTCTGAGCCAGTGATGTCCCAAACACAGACATTATAACTAGTAGCAACAGCTACAAGCTTGCCATCAGGTGAGAAACAACAGGGACTAAAACGGCTGTTAACTGCACTAAATTTAACTACAATTACTCCAGAATTGATGTTTTGAACTATGACATCATCCTGTTGATATGTAGTGAACTGGGTGCCATCTGGGGAAAAGGCAATTTTATCACCAGCAAAGTTAGGTCCAACTTTCTGGCCATTAATGTCCCAACACTGAGCAGTTGTGTCATATACAGATATGAGACATTGGGGGTCTGTGGGAGAGAAGCTGGCACAGAATACAGTGTAATTTTGATCTATAATGTGATGACACTCCCCCATCTCAATGTTCCACAAACGAAGTGTCTCATCTTGAGATCCTGAAGCAATTGTAGTGTGGTCTGCTGAGATTGAAACAGACAAAATCTTGTTAGTGTGGCCATGGAATGTCTTGACAACACCACCAGTCTGCACATCCCAGAGCTTGACAGTTGTGTCATCACTTCCAGATACAAGTGATTTCCCATCTGCTGAGAAGGTGAGAGAGTTCACTTCATCTGTGTGCCCAGGGAGGACAGCTGTCTGGCTGCCTGTGATTGCATCAAGAATAAGGATGTCCCTGTGTGTAGTCCCAACTGCAACAGCATTATTCCAGTATGAGAGTGTCTGTGGACTATGATCCAACAGAACTGTACGGGAACACATCCCCCATCCTGCCAGGGGACCCCTGACCACCTTGACCTCCAATGAGAGCTCTGAGCTGTAGCACTCATGGAGCCAAGATGAGGAAGGGCAAAGTGGGAGGGCTGAATGGTATAGGTGGGAAGGGGAGTTGTGAATTGCATCAAAGTTGTCCAGAAGGATTCTCTGGCTGTCACTCGTCCATGCACATGGGACACCTGCCTGAGTAGGAAACATGAACACAAGTCTCAGTAAACAGTCTTCACAGCACTCACCAAAGTATACCATTGTTCAACATCATTCATGGCATAAACCCCAGCATCAAGATTCCCCATGAGTGCAAGGACTTCAATCCAATACAACAAATGTGTCTTGAAGAACCTTTCAACTGCTTTCTGCACCTTTTCAAGACAAGAGCTGGTGGTAGGGATCTTCAGGAGATGTTTTGGCCAGAATCTGCATGCATATTCTAAGGCATCCCCAATGTGGTCCTTCTGACAAGTGGGAAGATCCTTGACTTCACTGAGAACAGCATAGTCACCCAGATTGCAGATATTCCTCTTCAGCCTCTCTCCCATGAACCTGAGGCATGAAAGCAGGATCTCTGTATGATGAATTGCAGGCTCTACAAAGAACCATTGATCCTTGCACCTGACCGGATCCACAAGGAAGTCAGGAAATGACTTGTGAAAGGCTCAGATGGGGTCTTCTGTGCTGTCTGGGACAAGGAGGAGAGAGTGGAGGGAACGGAGGGTGGTGGAGATATCAGACACTTGTAGTAGGTCTGAGAGTGATGTCATTGAAAGGGGGTTAAGCACAAGCAACACTGCCCCAACCACAGTCCTGAAATGAGAGTGGATTTCCTCAGCATCTACTTCCATGTCATCAATTGCTTGCTCTAGGACCTGGGTGTAGAGGAGGTCAATCCCAGACCTTCCTTCGTGAGTGGTATCTTGAGGGAGAGAGATGATCCGGTGAAGCTGTCCAGTGGGTGTGCGGTTCTTGAATCCAACAAACTTTACAACTGTTGAAGCATAGATGAAGAATCCTGCTGCCTTTTCACAGAGAATGTTGATGTCTGATGGGTCCGGCCAACCTTGTGTGAAGTTGCAGTCACTCCGGGCCCCAGCGATGTCGGCCAACCGGGTCCTGAAGAATAACTTGATATCACTATCCACCGAGGAGCGTTTGACGTCATGCAGCCTCAGGACCTCTGTAACAGGTCGGAGCAACTTGAGGCGAAACCCGGACCGGATCCGAGGCTCCGGACGACCGGTGATGAAGAACTTGACGTTGGGGATCTCGTCCACGTAGCGGGAGAGCACGGAGAGAATGACAGAGGCGGGTTCTTCGTCCTTGCATTCGTCGAGGGCGTCAATGATGATCAGGGTCCGAATGCGGGAGGCTTCTAAAGGGCCAACGATAATCTTCTCCATTTGGGAACAAAGAGACTCACGTCCGACACCAGGGTTGGACCTGAGGACTCGGAGTAACTTCTCTCGAAACGGAAGGTACCGATAGGCAAGCTGAAAGGCGAGAGTTGGGAGGATTGCTTGGAGATTGCTCCTATCCTCAAAGTCTCGCGAACAAAAGAAGCTAGCGCCGAGCTTTCCATCCGCGAAGCTGATTTCGGCGAACGTCTGGGCAATGGTCGACTTTCCTGTCCCTGCAAGACCGTTCAACCAGAACACGTGGTGGTCTTGTTCGTCCTTGAGCCAACGTTCGAGTTGCAAGAGGACATCCGCCCTTGTTCCCCTCAGGCATCCTTGCCTGTTCCCAGAACTGTACCCGGCCTCATCGGTGTGACGCATATTTTCCAGAAGACGGCGATCGGCGTCTCCCTATTTGCAAGTCACTACGAAAGACGGGTGCATGAGGGAGTAAGACTCACGATCTGCTGACAACCGTCGGCGTAGATTTCCAGTCGTAACGACGTCTGCAGGGGATGTTAGATATGATGCGAGTGAGTATTTTAGGAGTTTGAACCTGATAGTCAGTCAAGGCATAGCGAACATCCTCCACCAGACCGTTGACTCTCTGTGCGTTCTCCGGGTTTTTGAGGAAATGTGCGAGATCCTTCCGGGTTGTCATTGAGTTCATAGCTTGGTCAATCTCTTCCAATTTCCTGGCAACCCGCGTGCGTCAGGCCCAACTCTCGATCTTGGAGAATATGGGCTCACCGTTCCAACTTGTTTGCTCTCTTTTCCTCATCGACGTCACCGGGAGGGATGGGTGCGGAGAGCGATTCGGAAAGCATTTTGACCCTGGGTGCCAGTGATTCTATGGCGTATTTATTCACCTCCGTCCGCTAGAGTGGTCGTAAGCGTTGCGGACCGGATGCATGGGGAGGAGGCCATACCTCGTAATTGTCGAGAATCAAGCAGAGAGATCTCGCGATAGATCTGAGCGGACTGAAAGCACCTACGGAGTCTCGAACCCCGCGGAGCAACTCGGCTGTGGTGGACGCGGTAGACTCGGAGTTCGACGTCTTCTCATCCGCGGCGGCGCTCGGTTCGAGGGTCTCGTCGGGACGAACAACTTTTGGTTTATAATCAGGAGGGACGGAGGAGTCTGCATTACCAGAAGGAACGATCAGATGCAGCGGCCGGAGAAACCATCTTCACGTACCGTCGGGCACCCCACCACGCGAGATCGAAGGAGTGGATGGAGAGGGATGGACTGCCTCAAGTTCTTCACCGCGCCCGCTTCCAACTGCAGCCTCGACATCTGGGTTTGGGCGCGAATGCGTCTGACCGGCTTCCCCTCCGTCGACATCCGCTTTTTCCCCTTCCTTACCGTCATCGCCTTCACGCACTGGCAGAGATTCTGGCTCCTCCGACTGGGGTCGGTCCGCCGAAAAACTTCGCTCTCCAGCTACGTTGGCTCTATCCCCCTCTCGCTCGTAACTTTTGCCCGCTGTAACGTGAGGTTCTGGTTGGGGAAGCGAACTCTTGGAGTCAGTCCCCTCGCCGCCGGGGCTGGCCCCCGTTCCGTCCTGTTTGCGTTTTCCCCCAGCTGGTCGGCGCTTGAATCTCTTCTTCATTCTGGAAAGTGAGCCCCGAATGTTGTCCATGTCGATGTTGGATCAGCGTAGGCGATGGTTCGATAGATGGTGGTGCGATAGTGGGTGATTGGCCTCGTGGCTTTGACCAGCGCTCATTGTGGGTGCAAGTGCCGCCCGTTGCAAGCAGGTTTGCGTCGTACCATCCGTCCTTTTTCGTTCAAGTTCTTGTCAGTTTCGGTTTGCCGTATCAGTCTTTCACATGTATGAAACACTTTGACGTTTTGTGGCTGAGTGTTTTGGCGAGTATCTACACCGGTACCCGAGATTAGTGAAGTCTACAACTTATCGCCGTTTCGGCCAATCCCATCTCGGTGTTGAGTTCAGATACGCTTGCACGCCTCCCTCGAGCTACGTCCGGTCCGCTTGATTCTTTGGAGGGATGGCATAACTCTGGGTGTTTCTACCGCTATGATCACGCGCAAATCACTGTACGAAAAGGCATCAAAATGCTCCGGACAGAAGACGCTGACCACCTTCCAAGCCGAGCCCCAGACAGCCGGAAATACCAAGCAGATCGCGAACGCGACTCATCACACTGAGAACATACAGAGGCTACGGAGGGCCACCAAGGTAAATGTCATGGTCCCGAACAGCATCTACAGGCTACCCGTGACCGCGGACGAAGCCAACGTGGAGGGAGAGGGCAGGAGCGTACTAGGATCTGTTGTTGACGGTGGGTGCACGATAATGGAGGACCACGCTAAGGTGAGGGGGACTTTGGAGCATCTCGCAAGGGACCGGAGGAGGGGGGGCGTTTGGGCTTAATGGTGTTCAACGTGTTGGAGAGAGAGGAGCAAGAGCACCGGTCACCGATGTCCCTGCCTATAGTACCCAGGGTTCCGTATCTGACCTCGCAAGCACAGAATATCTTCAACCACATTCAACATCTCTACGCACTTCGGCGGCCCGCAGCGAGTGACAGCGACCGGCTCGGACGTCGCGCAGGGGTTTTGTTTTTCGGTGTATAGATACGGACCGCTGCCCCGAGTCGATAAAGAGGTCCTGCCGACAAGGCCGAGTCGGGAGAAGGTGATCTGTGGACGGCCCGCACTCTGCGACCTCTTCGAGCCTTTCGGCGCACCCGTCCTGCAGCTGCGCCTAGCAACGGGATTCATAACCGTCAGTCCGTCAATGGGTCCGCGGATCTGAGTCGCCTCCCCAGCCGTTGGATTGCAGGAGCAGGACGAGGTTTGTCCCCATCAACCCTTCATATATCCCGCCCGTGTGGCGCTGAACTGGGGATCATACCAAACAGGATCATATATAATATCTAGGACGAAGAACAGGGGACGAGTGCCGCGAAAACCGGCCGGAAGAAGAACCCAAAGTGCGCCCAAACTCCCCACGGCTTTGGCTGTTCCATTCTCTAACCGTTTCCCATTCCCCGCTCTTCGTCACTGTGCTTACGTCGCGCCGCCGTCTCGGACTTTCTCAGCTCGCAGTCTGCCAGACGCGACCAGAGCCGTGTAGCTCAACGGGAGTTTCGTCTGAGGAAGCAACAGCGAACGTGTGCCTCTCTCGTACTTGTTTTCCCCATGATGGCAGGACGAGTTAAAGTTCAATGGTTTAGTCGACATCTCGAGATTCTATAGACCCGCGATCTTGAAGCACCCATCGAGATCCCATCCGATGGAAAAGACACTGCACCCACAGATGTACAAGATCCTCAAAGGTTCGCCGTTTTTTCTGCGCATTCCCACATTCATCACCCGAGGCGGATTTAGATCTTGTGGCCGAGAACCAGGAACTCTTTCGCAGCCAGAGCCCTTTCACCGGTGAAGGCGCAAGCGGAGTGTCACTCAAGTTCGGTTGGAACCTCAACGGCTTCAAGGATTAGGTAAACCGGACAGAGACCGATACGACCTGGGACAGAAACACGCGCGAGAGGCAAAATGCTCCACCTGAAGCTTCGACCTCACAACCGCCTGTCGACTCTCGAGAACGGGCCGCGGACGACGCAATTCTCAATTGTTACAATCGGCAAAGGTGTATGACAGCGGGCGAAGAGCACTCGAGCGGGTTTCCTATTCTTGGTGGCCCCACCCCGACAAACAAACACGTCTAACGATCTGTTACGCACGACCCTCACCGAGTCACACATGTTCATGGCACCCCAAAGCACCTTCTTAAGCGGCATACCCTGTACTAGGTCCGGGTAACGCCCCACTTATATCAGCTGGCCCGGGTTCAACGCCATCCTTCTTACACGGGCTGGTTTGGGATCACCCACGAACAATTCTACAGATTCGGTTTCTCCCTCGTTGCTAGGATCGATCGAGGCTCAACGGCGATGACAGGGGTTCCCGAAGAGTGTGAGACATTCG
>Ga0307517_10014338_pt1 | contig 10653 bp, 9 predicted proteins | sample 23_EM_MG_FD_194515 | JGI IMG/M metagenome (GOLD analysis project Ga0307517, IMG submission 194515) | Populus trichocarpa ectomycorrhiza microbial communities from riparian zone in the Pacific Northwest, United States - 23_EM | ecosystem: Host-associated > Plants > Roots > Unclassified | place...
CTCGCTAATGTACGAAGTTATCGCAACTGTATCGCAAGTGCATGCAAGCGGACTTCAAATACTCGCAAGTCACTCGCAACCCTTGCTCGCACCTGATCGCAAGTGCCTCGCACATTTTCCTGTGCCCTTACAGATGACACAATTGAAAGAAGGATAGGAGAGGATCTATTGTAACAAAAGCCGAGCACAAGGGGCGGTGTAGATGGCGCCAACCGTATTTCAAATACAAAAGGTTCAAGATTCAATAAGCGCCCGACACTCCCAGGGTTGCCAGGCCTCTCCATAGCAATGTTAATGCCAGGGAGTCGCCAATATCCAACAGATTCTAACTCGAGGGGGACGGTCGTGCTCTACCACTTGCTTCTCACTGGGCTGACCTTTCCACCCGTTCATATCTTTCTTCTTCGGATCAGATGTAGAAGCCACTTAAGACGAAGAGTTTAAACACATACTTAAGATGGTTGGGATTGTAGGAAATAAATACCGAAACAGCATTATGCATCGGGTTAGCAGCTCTTTTGCTTTCCCCTCAGTAATCTTCGTGAAATTGGTGGTTTTCGTAATCATTCAGAAGTTATGCTTGGTGTTCCCAAATTTAAACCGTGCCGTAGGCTTGTATTACCATCTCATTACAACGTCGGTCAAGAATTGACAGTCGCTGACCTTGCCACGGCAGGCCACGGCCGATGTGGGGGTGGGAAAAATGCGGCGGAGATCCAATGACTTTCTTCATTGTCTTGTCATCATCCATCTGGAAGTAAACCATTGTAAGTCGTCAAATTTTTGATCCAGGGAAAAATAACTGAACAAAGTTGAACAAACCATGCATAAATCCAAAATAGGATGTCATCTGAATCTCCCTCCGTTCCAGTAGGCAGTATTTGTTGCGGTTTATCCTCTCGTGGCGACGGGACATTCCATTGGACCTTATTATTCCCAATCGACACCACGACAGCAATAAAAATCCACGCAACTAATTTCCAAGGTCCCTGGGAATTCGAGAAGACTTATCAAACACTCGAAACCTCGCCATCGGCAACAATCTGCGTCGTTGTCAAGATTGGTGTGTCTTCTGTGCAACATTACGTATTCCACGATTCTCAGTTTACTTATGTAGGAGAAATGTCAAGTAACACCTTCGAATACGTGTGCGAGTTGTTACGGGCAATTCCTATGGAGGTTCCCGGTGTATTCAGCGACTCGGAACAGCGATTTTCTTGTCGTGTATGGGTCAAGGCGGCTTGGAGAGTCATGGACGCGAACGACATTATCAAGTGCTCTGATGTCGTAGCTCTCGAGCGTGAAATGTGGGATTTGGGGAAGGAACATGATCCATTGACGATCACAGGAGCGCCCTTCAAATTCCACACAGCCCGGTCCTCCTGTTAAATACGTACGTAAGTAAGATATGTACTTCTCACCCTTGTACTCCCATCATTGGACTGGAGTAATTTTTGACGCACATAAAATTCTGTTGTTCCTTACAAACGTGATGTAATAGGATGTAATCGATTTTCAGCAAGGAATAGTTCAGATCAACTGGGCAATAACTGGATAGTAATCAAATAGTAATACTGGCTTATATCAGAAATGAGTATAGGAAATATTTACTACATAATCGAGGTCCTTGGGCTTTCCTGAATCCTGCGGGAAAAGAGCGTTTACTGGTAGTATTTGCAGTCAGGGCTCAACGTCGCGTTCATCATCACATCACGTGGCGCTACAACATGATCTAAAGGTCACGCGGTCACGCGTAATAGTTTTCTGTTAGAGTCTACCGAGGACCCCTGATAATACTGATCGAGGCATGATATGAGTCCACCCGTCAACCGCGGCCGAAGGCCGCGGAGCTCAGATAAATTTTAGCGGCGTCCACCCATCCTCGGTCGGAAATTTTCCTCAATCTCACATTCCTTTGTCCACCCGGGGCCAACCTATTCATTGGTTGGTCAAATACAGTCCACCCGTTCATCATGAATGCCCGCAACTTTGGGCCAAGTGATGAGATTGTCGGTAGGCCACACAAATTTCAACTTCATGGCCCACTCCTTCTCGGATCTCGAACAATGGCTACAGCAGGCTCTGTTAGAAACTGTGTCTGGGATGGCCCATATTCTGTCGACTCGAACTCTTGTATATTTCTATTTCATGAATACATTTCTTCTGCCCTCCGACCTGTGCTTTCTTCATGGATACCACTGAAACGAGTACCAGTGCTGCTGCCGCCGCCCCAAGCCATAGTTCTTCTATCGATGAATGGATCCAGAATGGGAGAACGTACAAAGATGTTCCCCATTTTGTTTCTCTCGAATTACAGCGCAGAGTGGCGACCCCACCAGAGGCGGAAGCCCTTCTTCCAAATCCCAGTTTACCAATCTCTGGCCTCCTTTCTGCCGTTTTCTGTCAACAAATTCAAACTCTCCAATTCGTCATACCCTCCTCCTGTTTTTCTGAACACCCCCCCAATGCATCACCCTTTCAAGATCTACTTCAACGACCAATACCCAATCCGGACTTTATACGACGGCTTCGAAGCCATGCAGGTCAAGCAATGCTTGACGGAAAGTGTTCCATTAAGGACTGGACACGGACAGGCATATATTTGCCATTCGGCGTCCTTGGATTCTGGTCCTCGCTACTTGAAGCAGCCACAGCGAAGGTCGCTTGGCAACGTGCTTCTGTTTGGTTAGAACGCCAGGATGTTCCATCCAGCATGAAGTCTCGCATCAATGACTTGCTCTCGAAGACGCAGTGGAGTGGGACATTGACATCCCTTGGTTCACATACATCCGTCACCAGCATGGCCACTTTTCTGTCATCCGAGATGCTTACAGAAAGTCATGTAGAGACAATTCTTTCTTATCTCCGTGTTCGCATCAAGAATGACCACCCAACCCCATCACAGATATTCATTGCTACACCGACCATTGGACAGAGTTTCCTCGGAGTCCCACAGGATAGATTGTCGTACACCGAACCCACCTGCTTAACCGATCTTGCATCCCAATTGAATAATGGCCCTAAGGAGGTGTGGACAGTCGTGCATTCCCCCCCCATTCACTTCGGAGCAATGTCCATTACGAAATCAAATAATATTTTAAAGGTTCAATGGGGTGACTCACTACGCTTCTCACAACCAAAGAAGATGATAAATGGAATCAAGAAATGGGCGTCACATCATCTCCCTCATGCGCGCCTGAAATTCACCCAAGATTTGCCATGTGCCACGCAAACTGATGCTTTTTCGTGTTCCATCATTTCTATAAACACCCTCAAGCATAACCTCTTTGACGACGAGCGCTGGACCGAGAAGACTCGAGAGAAAATCCGCATTCAAGAATTTCTAGATATCCTCGAATATCATTTCGACAACATTGTGGGTCTCGATTTCTAAATCAAGTCAGAATATAAATTTACCTCTTTATTGATTTCAGAATTACCGCCTCTTGCGAGGAAATCTCCAGGAGATTACAGGACGCAACACGCATCTTTCTCCTGTACCATGTCAATTAGACTCCGATTCAGATATCGAAATGGTTCCGGAATCCCTAAAGCCAAACGATAATGACTCTCCAGTGCCAATAGCAAAAAAAACAGAAGAGATGTCGGACTTCTTCAAACCCCGAATCACTGTCTATAGTCAAGGCGATCCCCCTCCTCGACGTCTTGAAAAGCGGCCAGCTCTTGACGTCATTGACGGCACCCTCCCTGCTTTCAAAAAGAAGCGCATTGAGATTAGCAACAACTCAGATCTGGAACCTGAACCGTTACCTGTGATCCCAAGTCCTAAACCAATTGTCGCCACCATTTCCAAAACCATTTTGAAGGGTTCTCCGACAACTCCTGCAAAATCAAACAAGAGTAAAGCGATGGCATCCAAGATTGCACTCAATGAAGCCGTCCGTAATGGAAGCTTTATTCGTAACCCCACGAAATGGTCAACATTCAAGGAGAAGTTGAAGGTTCTCGATCCTAATTTTGAGGTCAATGACACAGACCCAACCCTTGCTCGGATGGTTCGACATTCACGATGTGCAGAGCACATTCTTATGGCTTGTCCTTATGATGTTGGGCGATTCAAGGAACACATCAAGAGTTGCACTGGCAAAAAAGCTAAAAATTCTGCCGCAAACACTCGAACGTTAGATTCCATATTCCGATCCAATATGGTGGAACCTTCCAAAAGGAGCTCAATGATTTCGACAGCCGTTAAAATTTGGCCATGCCCTGGTCTCTCTGAAGTGGATGATCCGCGCATTGCGCAATATTTCAGTCGGATTGAGCTGGGATCGGCCGGTGGGCGAAGTGAGCGACTTCTCGCTCGAGAGATGTTCAAGGTTGAATATTCCCAATTAACGCCATCACAAAAGGAGACGGTGGCATTGAAGCAAAATCAGACACACCGATGGCGGCTTGATCATTCTCGTAAACGAGTTTTTGCCATTGGTGAGGCTAAATGCCTCGAGAACGTTCCTGCAAGAAGCACCTCCACCGGCGAACACAAGCAAGTGATCGAAGCCTGCAAATCTTGTAAAGCAGTTCTTTCCCTGAGGGAGTTCCTAACGGCGATAGCAAGACCAGTGCCAGCAGACAAGAATCGTGCATATGTCCCCCATCGATTCCAGAATTCGGCTATTGGTCAGATGTATGCACGAAATCGGGGTCTGGGAGATCTTCTAGCAGAGGTGAGGATGATTTACACGTCATGCAAAATCATTATTTGATGTAAAATCCTAGAACAACACCGATGATTTGCCTCTCCGATTTGCCCAGAAGTATGCTTCAGGACAGTTTGGAAATGATGCTGTATTTCTCGGCTTGATGGAGGTCATGATCAGTCGCAAGGAGCGCGAGGAAAAGGGTCGAGGAATGCAAAACTTCAAGTATCCACCTGCCTTCGATGATTGGACCCATGAACTGGCCATCATTCGACCAGAGGCTTACCGCAATTTCCAATCCGTGTTTGGTGGACGCTCAGAGCGAAGCTTTCAGAATATTCGATCGGGAAAACCAACATTTACCCAGGGGATTACAGACCAAACGGTGCAGCGAGCCTCCCTGTATTTAAAGGACTATGGATACCCTCTTGACGGGCCCCTGGTTACTGGTGTCGATGATACCAAACTCTTGCCTGCCTTTCGTCCATACTATGATGGGACACAGAAGAAATGGTTTTTAGTTGGCGGAGCTGGCGACCCAATGGAGGTGGCAGATATAAACACTATTCAATCTCAAATCGACAATGCGCGGGATCTCAAAGCAACAAAGTTACGCCTCTGGACCTTCAGTATACCTTTACCTGCAGTCCCACCCCTCATTCTCGCTGCAACTCCAATTCTGTCGAAGATCAATGCCGTTGAGCTTGCAGCAATGGAAGAGAAACTACTCGGCCTCTTGATTCGTTCGAAAGAAAACTTCAATATCACCTCTCTAGGCTCAGATGGTACAACAGTTGAGCGCGAAGCTCGCCGTGAACTCGTTCGTTCCAATTTCGCTGAATCCGTCACCTATCGAATCCCACATCCCAATCCCGAATGTTCTCCCATAATTATCGAGCTGTATAAGGTGGACAACAGAATCATGGTTCCTGTCCAAGACTCGAAACACTGCCGCAAAACCGCTCGCAATAACATCTTCACAGGCGCAAGGATCATCACTTTAGGACGCCATGTTGTTTGTTATGAACAGGTTCGAGACATCGCGTTTTCTACCAAGGAATCACCTCTATATGTTCGTGATGTCCACAAATTAGATCGACAGGATGATCGTGCTGCTGCCAGGCTATTCTCTGCCTCAACTCTGGAATTTCTCATTGAAAACAACCCGGAAAATCTTGGACTTATTGTTTACCTCTTTGTCTTCGGCGAGCTGGTTGACGCATACCAGAGTCGAACCATGTCACATCTGGAGCGCGTAAAAGTGGCACTTCGCGCGAAATTTTTCAAGGATCAATGGAAAAAATTCTTGGAGGTTGCTGGCTATGCACCTGGACGTCATTTTATCAGCAACGAAGCGAGTGATATAATTGACATTATGGTTAACGGCATCATTGGGCTGGTTTACATCCACCGCGACATTCTTAAGCGCCGGTTTCCTCTCCTACCATGGCGTAGTGGATCTGAAACAAATGAACACGTCTTCGGTTTCGTTCGCGATCTGGTTCCTGATTTTACAATGTTGGACGTCCTTCGGCTCGTTCCAAAACTTGGAGTGCGTCTCATGGCCGCCTGTAAAAGAAAAAACAAGGCAGCGGATTTTCGTCGTGCAGCTGCAGGATATTCACATACCTATTCAGAAGCCAATGACGCTGACATGCACTTCCTCACGATCTTTCCAACTGATGGTGAAATTGCATCTGCATCGCAGACGGCCTTCGACGAGTCAACAATGCTCTGGGAGCTGCTTGGGTATTATCCCACTTCATCTCCTACAGCAGATATTCCAGGCCCTATTGAGGACGCAGTAGAACTCTCAGACGAGGAAGATAACATTGAGGATGAAGATGAATTTTCAGACCGCCGGGAACTGCAAAATGCCCTCGACGCAGCTGCGGTTGTGCAGGCCTCGGGTTTGCCCATCAATCAGGTCGACGAGACCCTCGATCAGTGCGGATTCGCAGTTGCTGCATTGAACCTTACCGAGCTCGAGAAGATGTGAGTAAATTTTATTATTAGACCAATTGGATGATACTCATTCTTCGAAAACAGTGATTCTTTACCCGAGAACGACCCTGAAGCCCTCGACGAAATCAGGAGGAAAATCTCCAGTGTCTTAACCGCCATAGCAGCTCAAGGGCCAGCGGGAGTGGCAACTGTACAAGGGCTACTCGCAGCAAGCCATGGAACAGCCGAAGACGAAAACATCAACACAGTGTTACCTACACCGACGTCACGTGCACTCGACATAGGCCCAGGGACCGATCTTTCTCAGCTTGTTGAATTACGAGCAAAAAACCAGAGTCGCGAGGCTGCAGAAAGTGTCCGAGTGTCATGGAAGACGACACCAGAGGATGATCGCAAAGACGAACCCGAGAAGAAAGCACCATCTGAGCGCCAGCTTCTAGCGAAGAAAATCAACGATGCAATAAAGCTCAATGCTGAACAAGGGTCAAGTACCGGGCTCAACCGTCAAGTACGTTGGGGGAAAAATGCCGCTGGTTCTGCCGCTGCAGATGGTAGTGCCACCGGAAATTCAGCCAATGCACAGGCTGCGGCAAGGAGTGGTGCAACGGCAGTACGTGAAAATATATTTATGCCAAAGAAAGAACCTAAACTCACCAAAATCTGAACAGGTGGTTGCCAAACGTCGTAAACAATTCACAAATATCCAACTTGGTGGAGACTTGGCCACGGCTAAAGTCGACATGTTGTCGAAGGTGACATCTGGGACATTTGGAATTGTTCTCGTTGAAGGTCATTTAATGATTGGGAAAGGTGAGCTATCATTAAATAGAAAATAACAGCGCTCAGGCTGACCAAAATGAACTCCAATAGTTTTAACTATGTACGAACGAGGAGGAGGAAAGACTGCAAAACATTCATGGGTTTCTGAAGCTGATACGATTGGTTCACTTTCGTACCTCCCAATTCAAGTTTGGCAACACCACCGACAGCGAAACTTCCGTGCAGCCTGTGGCGCGACGATGAAGCTCAATCTCCCTCGGTTTTCCCATCTACCTGCGGCAGCTTTCCTTCACTACATCCCGTCATCTTCCATTCGAAGTATGAACAATGGAGAGTTTCTCGAGCTCGATGCGTTACTTTTTCAGCAAGTATACACAAAGTTGCAGGCGCAAAAGTCGTTAATTGTTGCCGCAGTGGGACAGTTGCTGGCGAGAAGGCGACGGAAAGGGACTGAAGGTGGTGATGACGATGATTGAAAAAGATAACAATAATATACACACAAAAAGGGTATATAGGAATTTTTTACGTATTTTTCCACATTTTTGGCGATTTTTTAGAGGTCAGATACATTTGTCCACCCGTCAGGGCGAAATTTTTTATGTTAGGTACGCCATCCACCCAAATATGGGGCAAAAATCGTAAAAAATCGTCCACCCGAGGAGCCCAAGGACCCCCATTTTTCAGTATCATACCTCGATCAGTATTATCAGGGGTCCTTTAATTACACACATAAGCGCCACAGTATGCGTAATGTGAGTACTTACTGCTCCTGATTGAACACCTCAGCATCAATTGAAGGCCCAAAGCCTAGAAGAAGTCATCATGGGAGTTGTGAGAAGCACGTTGGTTCAGACGCAGATTCAAATCCTGCCATAGAGTTCTCGCTAACCTTAGCCGGGTATTACAACTAATATTAATAAGTAAGCGGAGGATATTGGATCACTCTCGGAAGTTACAACTACGTAGTACGGAGCTTCTCGATATCTTCCTTGGTCATATGGGTCCTAAGACGAAGTTATTTGCCTTCATCCAATTTGATATGTTCGTTGATAAAGCTATAGGAGATATCGGTTATCACTGAAACCAGCTGCTAGAGATGATCAATGAGAGAGCGTACTCGAGATACAACTGCTGAACCGCTTCCTTAGAGAGGAAACTGTAATCGTCTGAAACATATTCATCATGCAGAAGTCCACCAGAGCCACCGGCCTCCCGGGCCCAACCACACCTCTCGCAGCAGAGTCAGCACGATCATGCTCCTTTGAATTCCACCAGAGCTCCATTCGTGTATGATCAAACTCCGTCGAGCTGTCCAAAGCAATGAAGAAGTTGATTTACAGCATACCCTGCATACTCTGAGTGAGCTTTGAGTCATTTATTTTCCCCATTTGAAGCCGTTTCATGTAGTTCTTATCGACAGGATTAATGGAAAGGTCACAACGGGCCAACGACGGTTTGTCAGATGCGAGGGAGTTCTCATTAATTTTGAACGCGACGACGAAGGCAATCTCTATCATGAATGGCAGTAGTGGATTGGCCACGAAGGAACGGATCATCTTCGGAATGGGTGAGCTGGTGCTGCAGACTCGCCTATGGATTGGCCTGGTTGACTAGGTTCAGGGATCGAGAATTTGTTGCGCTAGGCTTCCGACGAACCAATCTTTCTTTTGATGGTCGATGCGGATGTAGCGCATCCATCGAAATATCGTAGCCTTTCGATTTGCCCGCTCGCCATCTTTGAACAGTACCACGCAATCTTGCACTGGAAAAGGGCTTCCCGTTGGACTCAAACAGCTTTGCAAGATTGAATAAGGGCTCACCCTGGAGCACTTCAACAAAGCAATATCCGAGTCTGCGAAAATAGACCCCCATGGAAGGTTGGGCCTCATTGGAGCGTTTGCCTTTGGTTGAGGTGTTCATCTTTCACTCGTCCACTCGAATAACCTCTAGTCTATGAGCAAATATCTTCAAAAAAGTAGAGCATACCTTGGTTCAGGGCTCAAAGGTGCATTACTGAGGGCTCTGGAGTGGTGTCTGGGACAATTTAATGCCCAATTGGGAAGCCATCAAAATTAACACCCAGTTGGGTTGCCTCCCCATTGGGCATTAAATAACACCCAATTTGGGTTCTTGACGCCTAATTTGGTTGCTCGCATCAATCTTGCAGTTTCCTATTGTTTCCCTTCATCTTTTTGTTATCCACTGCCATTTACTCACCTCTGAGTGTTCAAATATTATCTAAACAATTCTATATGCCTTCTGTAAGGCTCAAAGGGACAAAAAATAAAACTGCAGGTGGTGCAACATCAGTAATTTGTCAATTTAATTTCTGGGTTTTCAGTGAAGATCCAGTCTGGTCTGGTCTTTAGGCCCCTGAGGACATGGACTGAGACTAAGACTAGTCTTACTTCATTCTAGGACTTCAAAAGATTGGACTGGACCACAAAAGACCCAAGACCACAGTTTTTTGCAGTCTTTGGACTGGTCTTAGTCTGAACTGGTTTAAGACTGGTTTTTCACCCAAATACGAAAAATATTTCAAGATTATGAATTGGTAAAGTCATTCATATACATTCTAGTTTTAAAACAAGCCCAAGATCATCAATTTAGGTTGGGAATTGGCAGATATATAAAAATATTCTGGTACATCTACTATTTTAAGGAGTATTTTAGAGTTTCAATCATATCTTTGTCAGTTTTGAACCAGATACTATGTTCTGGGGTGTTTTTTGAAGGGTAACTATAGGGCTTCAAAATACCAGCCTCAGTCAATGAGGCAGGTTCATATAAACTGATCTTTGTGCAGTCTTTTTCCAGTCTTGAGACTGGACCTTCAAACACTAGTGGTTTTCTGGGTTTCTTGAAACCCAGAAACCTTGAAACTTCAAAATCTGTTTGTTGGAATTACGTAAAGTATTTAATCTACCAAATAATAATTGTAACATAACCACCAAATGCTAGTAGGGATTTAAGCATGCAATGGTGACCTTTGTATATGTCTTGGCCTAAATGTGCCACTTTCTGGATTGGCCAATCAAGGCATAATAATGCAGGGCTCAGATGCACCTTATTATGAACTGTATTCTATGCCTGGACCTTCAAGTGATTTAAATATGCACCAACCTGCAATTCCAGCTTTACTACTGAATCAACCTTTTACTTCTGGACTCTATGCAGTTTGGGGTAAGGAGAAGGTTACAATATGTAGATGCATGATATGTGTTCAGGCTGGCTGTGATGGAAAGACTTG
>Ga0307517_10014339_pt1 | contig 10653 bp, 13 predicted proteins | sample 23_EM_MG_FD_194515 | JGI IMG/M metagenome (GOLD analysis project Ga0307517, IMG submission 194515) | Populus trichocarpa ectomycorrhiza microbial communities from riparian zone in the Pacific Northwest, United States - 23_EM | ecosystem: Host-associated > Plants > Roots > Unclassified | place...
ATGCAGGAGCCCAGTTTGTGTTAGGACTAAGTCAGTCAATAATATCCTAGCTAATAGGATCAAAGGATTAGATTTGATTTATTCTTTGTTTGTTAACCACGTTTGTAGGAGAGTCAAACGTGGGTTGCTTATTTTTCTGATTTCTGTTGTAATGGTTTGATTATATAAACCAGCTTTCATTCAATAAAGTAGAATGATCTTTCTCTTCATTGTGAACTGCTAACCAATTACTTAGAAACAACAATTGGTATCAGAGCTTCAACAAAAAAGTCTGATCAACAAAGAGGAGTGTGAGAAATCAGTGAGTGGAGCTGAAACACAGAGAGGAGTGTGAGAAATCAGTGAGTGGAGTAGTAAAAAAAAAAAGAAGGTGTGTGCCATCTGAAACACAGAGAGGAGTGAAATCAAAGCCAAAGTCATGGCAGAGGGAAACTTTGTTCAACCAGCGATCCCCAGATTTGATGGTTACTATGACCATTGGGCTATGTTAATGGAAAATCTGCTACGTTCCAAAGATTACTGGAGTTTAATAGAGAGTGGAATTCCTGCAAGCACAACTGAAGCAGAACACACGGAGGTCCAACAGAAACACATGGAGGAGATGAGATTGAAAGATTTAAAAGTGAAAATTATCTTTTTCAATCCATTGATCGCACTATCATGGAAACAATCCTGGATAGAGACTCTGCAAAAGGAATATGGGATTCAATGCGTCAGAAATATCAAGGGTCCACTAAGGTGAAAAGAGCACAACTACAAGCGCTGCGGAGAGAATTTGAACTACTTGGAATGAAGGATGGTGAGAGTGTTGATGAGTACTTTGGGAGAACTCTTACCATTGCCAACAAAATGAAAACACATGGTGAAAGAATGGAGCAAATTGTTATTATTGAGAAAATTTTGAGATCTATGACGACAAAATTTGACTATGTCGTATGCTCCATCGAAGAATCAAATAACCTTGCTGAAATGACTATTGATGAACTTCAAAGTAGTTTGCTCGTACATAAGCAAAGGATGAAGGGGCACAAAGAGGAAGAGCAAGTTCTTAAGGTCATGTCTGAAGCAAGAGAAGATGTTCGATTTGGAGGAAGGGGTAGAAACCGTGGAGGATTCAGAGGAAATTTCAGAGGCAGAGGCAGGAGCTGGGGAAGACAATCTTTCAATAAAGCTATTATTGAATGCTTTCGATGTCATAAACTAGGACATTTCTCTTATGAATGTCCTGGTTATGAAAAAACAGCAAATTATGCAAAATTGGATTGCGAAGAAGAAATGTTGTTGATGTCACATGTGGAACTTCATAACTCAACTAGAGAAGAGGTATGGTTTTTGGACTCCGGTTGCAGCAATCATATGAGTGGGAATAAACTGTGGTTTACAGAATTAGATGAAAAATTTAGACATTCAGTCAAGCTTGGCAACAATTCGAGAATGGCAGTAATGGGCAAGGGATGTGTAAAATTGAAAGTAGCTGGTGCAATATAAAAGATTGATAAAGTTTATTACATTCCGGAGCTGAGAAATAATTTACTCAGCATAGGGCAACTACAGGAGAAAGGATCAGCAATACTGATTAAAAATAATACATGCAAGCTATTTCATCCAACTAGAGGCCTCATCATGGAGATAGCCATGACAGTCAACAGAATGTTCATAATGCTTGCAACAATACCTCCAAAAGAATCAGTGGCTTTCTTTCAAACCAGTGAAGAAAGTGAAGCACAATTATGACATAACAGATTTGCTCATCTCATCTTCAAAGGTTTGAGGATGCTGTATTACAACAAGATGGTTAACGGGCTGCCACTACTTAAAGCTCCTACCAAAGTATGTGCAGATTGCTTAATCGACAAACAACACAGAGACAACATTTCAAAGAAAAGTCACTGGAGAGCAACACACAAATTACAACTCATACACTCAGACATCTGTGGACCTGTGAATCCAGAATCCAATAGTGGCAAGAGGTATCTAATCACTTTCATTGATGACTTTAGTAGAAAGTGTTGGGTTTATTTCATTTCAGAAAAATCAGATGCTCTTAATATGTTAAAAAAATTCAAGACTCTAGTTGAAAAAGAAGCTGGTTCCTTGGTGGAATGTTTACGCACAGATAGAGGTGGTGAATTTACTTCGAAAGAGTTTAATGAATACTGCAGTATGAATGGGATCAAGAGACAATTAACGACTGCATATACTCCTCAGCAAAACGGTGTTGCTGAGAGGAGGAATTGGACAATAATGAATCTAGTTAGAAGCATATTGTCTGAAAAACACATTCCCAGAGAATTCTGGCCAGAAGCCGTAAATTGGTGTATACATACACTAAATAGGAGTCCTACTACAGTAGTAAAAGAAGTCACACCTGAAGAAGCATGGAGTGGAGTCAAACCCTCAGTGGGGTATTTTCGAGTGTTTGGTTGCATTGACCATGTACATGTACCACATGAGAAAAGAACAAAGCTGGATTCAAGGAGCACAAAATGTGTACTGTTGGGAGTCAGTGAAGAAACAAAAGGTTACAGAATGTTTAATCCTCTCACAAAGAAGTTGATAATTAGTCGTGATGTCATCTTTGAAGAAAATGCAACTTGGAACTGGGCAGAAGACAACACTAGTATACTGCTACGCTGGGGAGATAATGATGACAGTATACATGAAGAAGAATTAGAAGAAGATGAGGAGCAGACACAAGAACAGATTAGGGAAATTGGAGATGAAACAGGTACTGGAGATGCTGAAATTGGAGATGAAGCAGGTACTGGAGATGCTGTTGAAGAACCTGAAGCAGAAGAACAAAATGAGCATATTCAAGCTGCAGGTGTCAGAAATCGAAGAGCACCACACTGGATGGAGGATTATGTTATGGGAGCAGGTTTGTCTGAAGATTATGTCATGGGAGCAAGCTTATCTGAAGAAGAGGAAACACAAAATATGGTGTTATACACTACTACTAGAGATCCACACACCTATGAAGAAGCTAAAAAAAATCACCAATGGAGAGAAGCCATGGACAATGAAATTGTTGCGATAGAAAGGAATGACTCATGGGAACTAACTGTGCTGCCGAATAATTCAAGGAAGATTGGGGGTGAAATGGATATACAAGACAAAGCTTAATGAAAAAGGTGAAGTTGACAAATACAAGGCCAGACTTGTAGCAAAGGGATATGCACAACAACATGGAATTGACTACACTGAGGTATTCGCACCAGTAGCAAGATGGGACACAATTCAGATGGTTCTAGCAATAGCAGCACAAAGAAAATGGAAGGTGTATTAACTGGATGTAAAGAGTGCATTTCTTCATGGGAAATTAGACGAAGATGTATACGTAGAGCAACCTCTCGGCTATGAAAAAAAAAGAGAAGAACACAAAGTCCTCAAGTTGAAGAAAGCATTATATGGTTTGAAGCAGGCACCAAGGGCCTGGTTTAGCAGGATTGAAACATATTTCGTGAAGGAAGGTTTTGCTCGATGTCCAAGTGAGCATACTCTGTTTGTTAAAATTCAAGAAGACAAGAAAATTCTGATAGTATGCATATACGTAGATGATTTGGTGTTCACTGGAAGTGATGAGGGAATGTTTGCTGTTTTCAAAGCTTCGATGAAACGAGAGTTTGATATGACTGATTTAGGAAAAATGAAGTTCTTCCTTGGAGTAGAAGTTGTGCAGAATGATGAAGGAATTTATCTAAGCCAAAGAAAATATGCACTTGAAGTACTAGAGAGGTTTGGCTTAGAAAAGGCAAATTCAGTTCGCAATCCAATGATACCAGGTATGAAGCTGATGAGAAATGAAGATGGCGAGCAAGTGGATGTGACTCAATACAAACAAATGGTTGGAAGTCTCATGTATTTATCAGTAATCAGGCCAGATCTCATGTTTGGGATTGGTCTGATTAGTAGATACATGGAGAGACCTACAACTCTACATATACAGGCTATTAAGAGAATTTTGAGATATGTGAAGGGATCTGTGAACTTGGGCATCCATTATAGAAGAGAAGCTGCAAGTGATGAAAGATTAATGGCCTACTCTGATAGTGACTATGCCGGGGATCAAGATGATCGTAGGAGTACTTTGGGATATGTTTTTATGCTAAGTGAAGGAGCAGTTGCTTGGAGCTCCAAGAAACAACCGGTAGTCTCTTTATCAACAATTGAGGCAGAATTTATATCTGCAGCTCATTGTGCGTGTCAAGCAGTATGGATGAGAAGAGTACTTGAAAGGATAGATTGCAAGTAAGGGACATATACTATCATACACTGTGATAATATGTCTTCAATTAAATTAGCAAAGAATCTAATTATGCATGGCAGAAGCAAACATATAGATGTTAGATTTCATTTTCTACATGAGCTGTGCAAGGAAGGAGTAATTGAGCTGAAGCACTGCAATACGCAAGATCAAATTGCTGATATTATGACAAAAGCTTTGAAGATGGATGCATTTGAGAAACTAAGAAGCTTACTGGGTGTTTGTGAGGTACCAAACGAATAAACTGCTTACTGACAGCAATGCAGTTTAAGGGAGGGATTGTTAGGACTAAGTCAGTCAATAATATCCTAGCTAATAGGATCAAAGGATTAGATTTGATTTATTCTTTGTTTGTTAACCACGTTTGTAGGAGAGTCAAATGTGGGTTGCTTATTTTTCTGATTTCTGTTGTAATGGTTTGATTATATAAACCAGCTTTCATTCAATAAAGTAGAATGATCTTTCTCTTCATTGTGAACTGCTAACCAATTACTTAGAAACAACAGTTTGTTCATGCCATGGCCGATGGGGTAACCATGGCTGACATCCTCCAGCCAGTTTATGTTCCTCCAATTGTCCACTCTTTCTTTCCATTGAATGGGGTCTTAAACTACGGGGCTACTGATGTCTCCAAGCCATTGCATGCCTGCAGTTCAAGTCACTGAACTTGTTGGTGGCATCTTTAATGGCTGTTTATACCATGAACCATATAGTTGTTGATGGCACATCGTTTTGAAATTTCTTCAACTCTTGGTCTGAAATCCATCGTGGGTTGGATCACATCTCCAAGCCTCCTGTTCTTGAAACGTTGGTCACTTCCCAATCGTAGCTGCAGCTGCCTGATCCAAAAGCAATAAGCCGTTGCCTGCATGCTTGAACCTTTTTTTCTCCAAAAAAATGGGTGTTTAATGGGTAGTTTTTCCAGGCGTAAGACACGTCATCCACTAGTATATTTCCCAGTATTTTCAGTCCTATAAATGCAAGGTTTGATTTACTATATCCCCAAAGCTTGATTTTTAAGTAATTTTTACCTGAAAACATTCAAGAAATTTAATAAATCTTTTTTCAACCCAAAATTACTCTCTAATCACTTTAAAAACTGAAAATCAAACCAAATAAAAAAAACATTACAAGCCTTAATCTATTATATATATATATATATATATAGAAAGAGTGCAATCTACATTTAAGAGGGAAAGTTCTTGCTCTTTTATTTATATTGATTATTCACATTTAGCGAAGATTTGTTTTTAAAAAATTCATGTTTGCATGACTCTCTAAAATTCCCTACACAAGTTCGATTTTTCTTTTCTTTCAATTAGATTTTTTTTTCTATTTTCACTTTAATCATATATATAGAGTCAGGTTGAGCATCATATATATTGCACAATATTACTCTTCTTAATGAAAATAGGACGAGACTTGGCTATTATTTTCTCTATTAACAAGCTTTAATAACGTAATTATAATGTATGTTAATGATTGAATTATATTTAATCAAATTGTCTAAATGCAATGAATGTAACATTAAATTGACTAAATTCTTTTCATAAGGGTTTATTTACTTATTAAACCATAATTTTAAAACATAATCCAACAATTAATTTGGATAAGTCTAAGGTCACGAGTCAATTTATTTTTTATTTTATAAAAAATAAAAAAAATATTATTTAAAAATAAAAAAAACAATAAGTTTTGATCGAGTTTTTCTTGGGTTGACCAAGTTGCTAATCAAGCCAGGTTTTTTATAAGTTATACTAAGTTAAATCTCCTTCTATTTATATTAAAACCGACCTAATCTAGATCTCAAGTCATAATTCAACCTTTTATGGTGTGTTTAGGTGAGAGGTGTTGTGATTTTTTTTTAAAAATACAATTATTTTAAAGCACAAATTACACCTCTAAAAACTAAAAATACATGTTTTTATGTGAGTCCAAAAAAAAAACTAAAGTTATTTTCAAATTAAACACTTTCTTAGTCTGTTTAGATTTTAAATTAATGGATTTAACACAAAATGAGAGAGCTAAGTGGTTATGTTTAGATGTTTGAGAGTGAATTTCAATTATTTTTTTATTAAAATTTGAAATTTTTAAAATTATTTTTGTAGTATTTTTTGATTATTTTAATGTGTTGATGTTATAAATAAATTTTAAAATATATAAAAAATATTTTTTTTATTTAAAAAAAAACGTTAAAAAATAATCAGTTAAATACTTTTTTAATTTTATGAAATAACCCCCCTCTCTCTCTCTGTATTTTCATTAAAACCCCCCTTTAAGCTTACCAAAACCTTAGAGCTAAAAACAAGAAAGGAAAAAAGTAAAAAAAAATGGCTCCAGCCAAGAAAGGAAAAGCGAAGGCAAACGCGGCCGTGTCAACTCAGTCAAAACCCACAGCCCCAAGTCCCCAAAACAATTTCCCATCTTGCATACGTGCAGTCCCTCCTTCCTCCGTCGCCATCACAATCCACGCCAAACCCGGTTCCAAATCCGCCTCCATCACTGGTGGGTCTATGCACACATGCAAAAGGACTGTTTTGATTCTTGTTTAGGTTAAAAAATTAAACCTTTAATGTTTTTTTTTCTTCCTGATATTGTATGTAGATTTGAGTGATGAAGCGGTGGGAGTGCAAATAGATGCACCTGCTAAAGATGGTGAAGCTAATGCTGCTCTTCTTGATTACATTAGCTCTGTAAGTTTTTTTTTTTTTTTTTTAATTTCCCTTACGTTATAAGTTGGTTATTCGTTTTTAATGTTTTGTGATAGAGGATTATTGGCTTAATTTTCGAGAATTTTACAGGCATGTGTGATGTTAATCAATGCCTGTCAAATTTTTTGATGTTTCGGTACTACGCATATGGAGAGAAATATTTTGAGTTGGTACAGTTTTGTCTGAATTTTCTAGAGGAAAGGAGACTTGTAGTATGAGGGCGGGGGACGAAAGTGGCCCTTTTTTTTCGTGGAGAGAAATGGTAGAACGGAGTCTTACGGTTCATCAAATTTTACAGGCATGTGTGATGTTAATCAATGCCTGTCAATTTTTTTGATGTTTTGGTACTACGCATATGGAGAGAAATATTTTGAGTTGGTACAGTTTTGGCTGAATTTTCTAGAGGAAAGGAGACTTGTAGTATGAGGGCGGGGGATGAAAGTGGCCTTTTTTATTTTTATTTTTCTGGAGAGAAACAGTAGAACGGACTCTTACGGCTCATCAAATTTTACAGGCATGTGTGATGTTAATCAATGCCTGTCAATTTTTTTGATGTTTTGGTACTACGCATATGGAGAGATATATTTTGAGTTGGTACAGATTTGGCTGAATTTTCTAGAGGAAAGGAGAATTGTAGTATGAGGGCGGGGGATGAAAGTGGCCTTTTTTATATATTTTTGGAGAGAAACGGTAGAACAGATTCTTACGGTTCATGAATTAATTAGAGAGGGTTTTATTTTTGTCTTTGGGCTTGCATGCAAAAGGAATGGTGAATCTATAGTCCTTATATTTAGCCTATCAGTATTTTGATGATGGATTTGCTGGATTCTAGACATGCACAATGAGTTGGAAAACAGCATCAATGTGCTTAATGTATTGAGTATTTGGAAGCAGTCAAATATTGATGCTTTTTTTGGGATCATGGCACGTGTCCTTGAGATTATTTTGAAAGAGGGTTATGCTGGCACTTTGTTAACTTCTATTGGGAGTTTTTATTATGATAGTGTATCTGGCATTTTCCTATTTCATCAAGTTGGTGTAAATATTTGATGCAAGTTGAGGATTGAGTTAATTTTGAATGCAAATGGTAATAATAATTTTTTTACTGACCTTTTGAAACCATGAATTGCTAGGAAGAGTTTGAAACTGAAAGAGGATGAAAGACTAAATGCATTAAGAGAGAGGATGTGATTTCATGAGTGATATAATCAACTGGGATCCCTGGCTTAGCCCAATAGTAGATGAAAAGCTTCTCTCTTCCATAGCGATAAGTGTGATTTAGAGCATTTAATCTTCTGAAAAAATAATAATGAGGTTCAATCACAACTGTAAACATGGTTGAATAACTGAAGAGTTATTTATGAAAATTAACAATTTCTTGTCATGATATCTTGCATTTATGTAGAGAACCTCTGTTTTAGTACAACAAAGGTTCACAAGTTTTGTTCTCTCAACCAACAGGTGTTGGGGGTGAAGCGGAGGCAGGTATCCATAGGCTCTGGTTCTAAATCGAGAGACAAGGTGGTGATTGTGGAGGAGGTAACTCTACAAAATGTTTTTGATGCTTTGGAGAAAGCGTCCAAATGCTGCTGATTAAAAAAAAAGAAGAGAGGTTCAGTGTGCTTTCGTTACATGATCTTATACTGAACACAAGGTATTTGGATAGGACAACATTCCTAGTCCACGCTGATGTTTAAAATACTTTGGTCTGTAGTTTTGTTTCTTCCATCTCACACTGAAACAATAATCTTTTTATTTAAAACTGTAAGTACAGAAGCTGTAGTGTTACTTATGAATATAATGACTGATGTTCCATGAATATTCAAGTTAGATGCTAATTTATTCATCTTCACCATGGTTCTTCTAGTTCTCATTTTTCTTTATGATTTCTTCCCCCTTTTTTCTTATGGAATTTCACTAAGAGATCATTATAGCTATACTTTTGCACGACAGGCTTGCTAATACCTAGCGACATGCTGTGAAAACTATCTTATTTTGTCCTCCAGCTTTTGATTATTCTGGCTGTTTATGCCATTAATAATGCTAGATTGAAGGTTATGGTCCGCTGTTGTTATTACCTGATTTTTGTGTAATTCGCCTGTAAATGAAATTACTCTCTAGTGATAAAAGGAATGAAGTGCAGATATTGTGTCCTGAACAAAAGGCTAGTATTTGTTTATTGCAGGAGAAAGAGAAGTCTCGGCTCATACTTGGCCAGGAAAACATTTATCTTATTCACTACTGTATAAGCATTTTGTCATGCACCAACTGATCTGTTGGTTGTTCTATTCCTCTGGATTATGGGAGGGAGAGGGGGAGGCTATGTTCCTATGTGTAGGAAGATCTGATGGAGATAGTGAAACAAAGGAAGAAATTTTTCTTTTTAACAAAAACATATTTAGTGGAGTAATCTTATTGATTAAGAATCATCTATCAGAAGTGGAGTATCCTCAATACAAGTTGTTGCAACTCTGAAGAATATATTGCTAGTATTTGTTGAGACTTGAGAATAACATTACCCATCTAGAAACCTGGCCAGAATATAGGTTTCAGTTTTCCAGCCATAATCCCGACACATGAGATAAGGTGGGAAACAACTTTACAGGCATTAACATTAGAAGAAAAATCAACAGGAAGCTCCCAAATGCTGCGTAAACATAAAGGAACTCAATACTAAATAGCAATTTTATAAAGAAAAGGAATACATGACCTGAAAAATAAAATACAATACTGTGCAGATGAATCTCTTATTCTGAACCACAAAACGCAGCTTTATATAGCAGTAAAAAAAGAAGTAGGACTTGGAGGGATTGGGATTTCGACTGTCCCCTCCAACATCAGGAGGACCTTTTTCATTGAAGGGCGGAGGGATGGCTCATCAAGAGTGCACCAAATTCCCACTTTAACCATCCTATCTAACTGTTTCTTTTCGGCGACTTCTTCACCCACGAGTTTGTCCATATCACCGTCCTGAAAACATTGGTAAACCCATTGTTCGAGAACAGCTTCATCCTCTGGAAGACTCCAATCCACATTCTTTCGACAACATGTGATCTCCAACAACATAACTCCAAAGCTATAAACATCTGCTTTAACTGTCACCGGCATATTCCTGTGCCATTCTGGTGCTACATATCCCCTCGTCCCTCTAATTCCGGTGAAGGTTTTAGTTTGGTCTGACTTCAGCAACTTTGCCAATCCAAAGTCAGAAACTTTGGGGCACCTGCTTTCATCTATTAGTATATTCTGAGGTTTTATATCACAGTGGATGATCTGAGTCTCGCACTCTTCATGTAGATAAACAATACCCCTTGCAATGTTGCGAGCAATTTCCAACCTTTCAGGGAAGCAAGGTCGTTTTTCAAGTGAGAAGAGTATGTCAGCAAGGGAGCCATTGCTCATGTACTCGTATACCAGGAGCCTGTGATGTCCATCATGGCAATAGCCGAGGAGACGGACTAGGTTTCTGTGATGTGTTTTCCCAATGACTTTCATCTCATTCTGAAATTCTCTTTCCCCTTCAGCTAGAACTTTCTCCAGTCTCTTGACAGCAACAACCTTCTGATTACTTGATATTATCCCTTTATATACTGTCCCAAATGATCCCCTGCCAATTTCTTCCTTGAAACCACCAGTAACATTTTCTAGCTCTGCATAAGTGAAAGCTCGAGGAGCAAA
>Ga0307517_10014340_pt1 | contig 10653 bp, 9 predicted proteins | sample 23_EM_MG_FD_194515 | JGI IMG/M metagenome (GOLD analysis project Ga0307517, IMG submission 194515) | Populus trichocarpa ectomycorrhiza microbial communities from riparian zone in the Pacific Northwest, United States - 23_EM | ecosystem: Host-associated > Plants > Roots > Unclassified | place...
CTGACCGAGCGAGTCGGTTCCGTGCAGGGCAGGATCGACGACGCGACCGCCCGCCGGGACGCCGCCTACGAGACCCTCGACGCCGACGAGGCCACGGCCGAGAAGGAGCGCGAGGTCGTCTCGGCCACCATCCCCGCGGACCTCCTCAAGCTCTACGACAAGCTCCGCCAACAGCAGGGCGGCATCGGCGCGGCCAAGCTGTACCAGCGCACCTGCCAGGGCTGCCGCCAGGAGCTCGCCATCACCGACTTCAACGAGGTCCGCGCGGCGGCCCCCGACACGGTGGTCCGCTGCGAGAACTGCCGCCGCATCCTGGTGCGCACGTCCGACTCCGGCCTGTAAGGAGCTTGCGCCGTGCGGGAGTTCATCGTCGAGGCGGACGGCGGTTCCCGGGGAAACCCGGGTCCCGCGGGCTACGGCAGCGTGGTCATCGACGCGACGACGGGAGAGACGCTGGCGGAGGCGGCCGAGTACATCGGCGTCGCCACGAACAACGTCGCCGAGTACCGGGGCTTGTTGGCGGGCCTCCGCACGGCCCACGCCCTGGATCCCTCGGCCTCTGTCCACGTCCGCATGGACTCCAAGCTGGTCGTGGAACAGATGTCGGGCCGCTGGAAGATCAAACACCCCGACATGAAGCTCCTGGCGGCAGCGGCGGCCACCGTCTTCCCGCCGGACCAGGTGACGTACGAGTGGATCCCCAGAGCCCAGAACAAACACGCGGACCGCTTGGCCAACGAGGCGATGGACGCGGGCAAGCGGGGCGAACAGTGGTCTGCGTCGGAGTCAACGGCAGAACTTCGCAGCACAGGCGCGGCTGAGGCTTTTCAGGGGCGTGGACGCGCCCAGCTTTCCAGCGCAGGCCCAGGCGAGACACCTAAGGGGCGCGGGGCTGTATCGATCAGCGGCTCCGCCGCGGGGCGCGACCAGCCCCCACCGGCCGCCACTGTGACCACGACCGAAAAGTCCTCCGCCGACACCCGCGCAGCCCGCAACGTAGCGACCCCCAGCCCGGGTTGGGCCCCCGCAGACATGGGCGCCCCCGCAACCTTCGTCCTCCTACGCCACGGCGAAACCCCTCTCACCCCCCAGAAGCGTTTCTCAGGCAGCGGCGGCACCAACCCCTCCCTCTCACCCGTGGGCCAGGACCAAGCCACCCGAGCAGCAACCGCGTTGGCAACCCGAGGCACGATCCAACACATCATCGCCTCCCCCCTCACCCGCACGAGAGAAACCGCCGCAGCCGTAGCAGACCGCCTGGGCCTGCCCGTGACGATCGAAGAGGGCCTGCGAGAAACGGACTTCGGCGCCTGGGAAGGCCTCACCTTCGGCGAGGTCAGAGAGCGCTACCCCGAAGACCTGACCACCTGGTTGGCCGACCCCACCGCCCAACCCACAGGCGGAGGCGAGAGTTTCGCAGACACGGCAACCCGAATCGCCGCCACCCGGGACAAGCTGACCGCGGCCTACGCGGGCCGCACCGTCCTCCTCGTCACCCACGTCACCCCGATCAAGACGTTCGTCCAACTCGCCCTGGGCGCACCGCCGGAGTCCCTGTTCCGCATGGAACTCTCGGCGGCCTCGATCTCGGCCGTGGCGTACTACGCGGACGGCAACGCGAGCGTACGACTCTTCAACGACACGTCCCACCTACGCTAACGACACGTCCCACCTACGCTGAGCGCAGCCCCGCCGCCTCCCGGGCCAGCACCTCGACCCGCCCCCAGTCACGCGCGGCCACCGCATCCGCCGGAATCATCCAACTCCCGCCCACACAGCCCACGTTGGGCAACGCCAGGTATTCCGGCGCGGAGTTGACCCCTATCCCCCCGGTAGGACAGAACCGCGCCTGCGGCAACGGCCCCGCCAGCGCCCTGAGATACGCCGTACCGCCCGAGGCCTGAGCCGGGAAGAACTTCATCTCCCGCACCCCGCGCTCCAACAGCGCGACCACCTCCGACGTGGTCGACACCCCCGGCAGGAACGGCACCCCGGACCCCTGCATGGCCTCCAGCAACAACTCGGTCCACCCAGGACTCACAAGAAACTGAGCCCCCGCCCCCACGCACTCCTTCACCTGCCCGGGCGTCAGCACGGTCCCCGCCCCGACCACGGCCCCCGGCACCTCGCCCGCGATGGCCCGCAAGGCATCGAGCGCGACCGGCGTCCGCAAGGTCACCTCGATCGCCGGCAACCCACCCGCCACCAGCGCCCGCGCGAGCGGCACCGCATCGGCGACGTCCTCGATGACGACGACGGGCAGCACGGGAGCAAGATCGAGCAGGCCGGAGGAAGGCCACGGCGAGGAAGACATGCCCTCATCCTGCCGAGCCGATGCAGTGCGCGCAAAGCCCATTGCGCACACTGCAACGCGTGCGCTCGAAAACCCTCAGCGTCCCTCGAAAACCCTTAGTGGATCTCGTCCACCAGCACATCCAGTGCCCAGGCCCGCCCCGCCTGCGAGGGCGCCTCCGCCTCTACCTCGTACCCCAACTCCCGCAACGCCTCCACCAGCTCACCCGGCGTCCCCGGCACCCCCGCCGAGGTCAACAGACTCCGCACGATCCGCCCCTTGGTCGCCTTGTTGAAGTGGCTGACGACCTTCCGCGTCGGCGCATGCAGCACCCGTACGGTCGCCGTCCGCCCCGCGACCTCCCCCTTCGGCTTCCACGCCCCCGCATACGCCGACGACCGCAGATCCAGCACCAGCCCGTCCCCGGCAACCTCCGGCATTGCAGCCGCCATCGGCCCCCGCCAGTGCGCCCCCAGCGCGCCGAGCCCGGGCAGCCGTACCCCCATCGAGCAGCGGTACGACGGAATCCGGTCCGTCACCCGCACCGCGCCCCACAACCCGGAGAACACGAGCAGCGAGCGCGCGGCCCGCTTCTTCGCGGCGGGTTCGAGCGAGGCCAGGTCGAGGGCGTCGTAGAGGACACCCGTGTAGATCTCCCCGGCGGGCCGCGCGCCCGCCGTCCGCAGGTCGATGTTCTTCGCGATCTCGCCGCGCAGTCCCTCGCTCAGCCCGAGGATCTCGCGTGCCTTGTCCTCGTCGGCGGCGCACAGGTCGACGAGTTCGTCGAGTACGGCGGCGCGGGCGTCGGCGAGGCCCGGGAGGGAGAGCGATTCAGGCTTGAGGGGGGCACCGCGGCCGGAGGAGGCCTTGCCTTCGGAGGGCGGCAGCAGGACGAGCACGGCGGGTTTCTCCTTAGGGGCTTCTGGAGGGAACTTCTGGAGGGGACTTCGGGGCGGAACTTCTGGCTTACGTGGGGGGCCTGCGCCAGCGTAAAGGGTGCGGGCCTGCGGATTGTGCCTACGCTCGTGTCATGCCCAGCCGCCGTATCCGGGTGACCGGCACCCCCGAAGCCCCGCTCCGCGCCGCCCTCGCCGCACTCCGTACCGAACTCGGCGTACCCGAGACCTTCCCGCCGGAGGTGCTCGCGGAGGCGGAACGCGCGGCGAAGTCCCCGGTACCGCCCGCCGAGGACGCGACCGACATCCCCTTCTTCACCATCGATCCGCCCACGTCCATGGACCTCGACCAGGCGATGCACCTGTCCCGTAGGGGGACCGGGGGTACTGGGGGGACGGGTTTCCGGGTCCGGTACGCCATCGCCGACGTCGCCGCCTTCGTGGTCCCCGGCGGCGCGCTGGACGCGGAGGCCCACCGCCGCGTCACCACCCTGTACTTCCCCGACGAGAAGACCCCGCTGCACCCGCCCCTGCTGAGCGAGGGCGCCGCGAGTCTGCTGCCGGACGTGACCCGGCCGGCGGTGCTGTGGACCATCGATCTCGACGCGGACGGCCGTACGGTCGCCGTCGACGTCCGCCGCGCCCTCGTCCGCAGCCGGGCCAAACTCGACTACGCGACCGCGCAGCGGCAGATCGACGCGGGCACCGCCGAGGAGCCGCTCGCCCTGCTGAAGGACATCGGGGAGGCACGCGAACGCCTGGAGGTCGAGCGCGGCGGCATCTCCCTCAACGTGCCCGAGCAGGAGATCGTCGAGCGCGACCACACCTACCAACTTGCCTACCGCGCCCCGCTCCCCGCCGACGGCTGGAACGCCCAGATCTCCCTCCTCACCGGCATGGCCGCCGCCGACCTGATGCTCACGCACGGCACCGGCGTCCTGCGCACCCTGCCCACCGCTCCTGACGGCGCGGTCGGCCGCCTCCACCGCACCGCACACGCGCTGCACATCGACTGGCCGCACCACATGGCGTACGCCGAACTCATCCGCTCCCTCGACCCGCACCTCCCGCACCACGCGGCCTTCCTCCAGGAGTGCACGACCCTGCTGCGCGGCGCCGGCTACACGGTCTTCCGCGACGGCAACCTCCCCGCCATCACCACCCACGCGGCGGTGGCCGCCCCCTACACCCACTGCACGGCACCCCTACGACGCCTGGTCGACCGCTACGCCTCCGAGCTCTGCCTCGCCCCCGGCAACCCACCCGCCTGGGTCCTGGCCGGCCTCGACGCCCTCCCCAAACAGATGGCCGACGGCACCCGGCTCGCGGGCGCCGTCGAGCGCGAGTGCGTCGACATCGTCGAGGCGGCCCTGCTGAAGGACCGCGTCGGCGACTTCTTCGACGGCTGTGTGGTGGACGTCGACGAACGCCAACCCACCGTGGGGAAGGTGCAGTTGGACACCCCGGCCGTCGTGGCCCGCCTCGAAGGCGGCACGACTCCGCTGCCGTTGGGGGAACGCCTGCGCGTCCGCCTCACCCAGGCGGACCCGGGCACGTCGAAGGTACGCTTCGCCCCCGCCTGACCGCCCGCAGCTGGGCCTGAAGGGTCGCTACGACGAGTTCGGCGTCGTCGGCGTGGAAGTGGACGGCGCGCACCTCTCGTTGTCGGCCGAGGAGCGTGAAGTGGGTTACCGGCTCGGCGAGTTGGAGGGTGATGGAGGTGCGGAAGCCGACGGGGAGATCGAGTTCGCCGTCGGACCGGCGCCGGGCCACCCGCAACTCCCGCTCGGCGGAGGCGATATGACCCAGCGGGACGATCACGTCGGCGCGGGCGGCCCGCCGGAGCCGTAGCGCAAAGGTGTCCTGGTCCAGCAGGTGCGGGCGGGCGACGGAGGACGCGTGCAGGGCGGCGACGGACGCGACCGCCAACAGGCCCAGGACCGGCACCACTTGGTCGAGCGGTGGCCAGTCCCGCAGCAGCACCGACATGGTGAGCGTCTCCAGCACGCACGCGAGCGCAGACCCGGCCACCAGGGCCCGTCGCCCCCGCGCATACCCGAACACCCGCCCGCCGCCCGCCCAGTTGGTCCTCATGGGGATCAGTACAGATGCTGACGCGGCGGCAGGGTCAAGCGCCAAGCGGCGCGCCGAACCACAGTCGCAGTGCCTCCGTCGGGTCGTCCTCGGTGCCGTCCACGTCGGCCGCCCATGCCGTGATCCCGTCGGGGCGCACCAACAGCCCGGCCAGTTCCGGGTGTTGGGGGCAGGTGGTGGTCAGGATGTCCACCAGACCCTCGTAACCGGCCGCGCGCGTCCGGAGTTTGGGGTCGTCGGCGAGGTCGAGGAGGAGGGCGTGGCCGCTGTGGAGGTGGTCGGCGAGGTGGGTGCCGTCGGCGAGTTCGAGGTCGGGGGCGCTGCGGCCGGTCAGCGGGTGGTCGCCGGGGAGGTCGTAGCGCTGCCAGACACCGGAGATCCGCTTGACGAAATACGTGGTGCCGTCGACCGTCCCGGTGAGGTCGGTGACCACCTCGCGCAGGGCGCGGGAGTGCGGCTCGGGGCGCATCACCGCGATCTGGGCGCGGGTCCAGTCCAGCACCCAGGCGCCGATCGGATGCCGTTCCGCCGTGTAGGTGTCCAGGAGTTCCACCGGCGCCCGGCCGTTCACCACGAGGGCGAGCTTCCAGCCGAGGTTCATCGCGTCCCCGGCACCGAGGTTGAGGCCCTGCCCGCCGAACGGCGAGTGCACATGCGCCGCGTCGCCCGCGAGCAGCACCCGGCCCGAGCGATAGGTCTCCGTCTGGCGGCAGTTGTCGGTGAACCGGGTCGAGGAGTGGACCTTGTGGACGGTGACGTCGACGCCGGTCACCCGGCGCACGCTGGCCTGCAACTCCTCGGCGGTGACGGCGGATTCACGGTCGGCGGGCGGCCCGTCGAACTCGACGGTGAGGATCCGTCCCGGCAGCGGACCGAACGCGTACGTCCCCACGTCGGTGGTGTTCCAGCCGCCGCGCAGGGGCTCGGTGCCGGTCATGTCGGCGAGCGCCTGGTAACCGGTGATCTCCGGTGCGGTGCCCGGGAACTCAAACCCGGCGAGCTTGCGCACGAGGCTGCGCCCGCCGTCGCAGCCGACCAGCCAACCGGCGCGGACGGTCCCCGGCGCGGAGCCGTCCGTAGGGCTCAGGCGGACCGTCACGCCCTCCTCGTCGGTGTCGAAGCCGGTCAACTCGACCTGCCTGCGCACCTCGACGCCGAGTCCGTCGGCGTGCCGGCCCAGCAGCCGCTCCAGCGGGGCCTGCGGGACGAGCCCGACGCGCTCGACCGGACCGAGCTCCGCGAAGGCGGGGTCCGAGTCGTCGAGCAGATCGGCCCGCAGCATGATCCCGGAGAAGTGCCCGGCGAACCGCGGCGGCGGCACGGGATCGGCATCTCCGTCGCCGTCGCCGTGACCGGGACCGGGACCGCCCTGGGTCCGCATGAACTCCTTGAAGCGGCTCATCGCCTCCTCGTGCACCTCGGCCAGCGCGGGCAGCAGTCCTCGGCGGTAGAGGGCGACGGCGGTGGTCGAGTTGATGCCGCCCGCCTTGATCGTCTCGTTCACCTCGGCCAGCCGCTCCACGACCAGCACGCGTGCTCCGCCGAGTTTCAGCTCGGCCGCCAGCAGCAGTCCCACGGGACCGGCTCCGGCGACCACGACGTCGTAGCGCGTGTCGGTGGTCGTGTCAGCGGTCGCCTCAGAGGTCGTGTCGGTGTCGGTGTTCGTGTCAGTGTCCATGGCTTGAGTGTAGTCACTAAAAAATTATGTTCGCTACACTATTCCCATGAGTGAGAGCACGAGTGGCAGTGACGGCGCGGTCGAGCTGTCCCTGAGGGAGCGCAAGAAGCGGGCGACCCGGCAGCGGATCTCGAACGTCGCCACCGGCCTGTTCAAGGCGCGGGGCTTCGACCAGGTGTCGGTCGCGGAGGTCGCGCGCGCCGCCGAGGTGTCGACGATGACCGTCTTCAACTACTTCCCGCGCAAGGAGGACCTGTTCCTCGACCGCATCCCGGAGGCGGTCGAGGTGCTCAGCGGGGCGGTACGCCACCGTGCCCCGGACGAGACCCCGCTCGCCGCGCTGCGCCGCCTCTCGCTCGAACTCCGCGACCAGCACCACCCGTTGGCCGGTCCCAACGACGCCTTCCCGGACTTCTGGCAGGTCGTGATCGACTCGCCGGCCCTGCGCGCCCGGGCCCGCGAAGGCCTGGAGGAGATCGAGAACGCCCTGTCCGACACCCTTGCCGAGACCGCCCCGGACCTCCCCGACCCCGCCCTGGCCGCGGCCCTGATCGTCGCCGCGTACCGATCGGTGTACGGCACCACCGCGCGCCGCCTGCTCGCGGGCGAACGCGGGGAAGGGCCGGCCGAGGACCACCACGTACGGATGACCGCGGCCTTCGACACACTGGAGCGGGCCCTCACCCCGGCATGACACGCGGCCCCGGCGCGTTGCACCCTGTGGAGGAGAGGGGGTGCGGCCGGTGAGCGCACGTGAGCAGGCACTGTGGACGAGGGCGAGACTGGGCCGCTGCGGCCCGTCGCTCGACCTCCTGACCGCTCGTTTCGACCGGCACCTCTACGCCCCGCACGCCCACGAGGAGTTCACGATCGGCGTCTGCGTCGGCGGCTCGGAGGTCATCGACTACCGCGGCGGCCGCATCCGCACGCACCCGGGCTCCATCGTCGTACTCGCCCCCGGCGAAATGCACACGGGCGGCCCCGGCACCACCACCGAGGGCTACGCCTACCGTGCCCTCTACGCCGACCCGGCCCTCCTCACCGACGGCATCCTCGGCGCCGCCCTCCCACACTTCCGCGAACCTCTCCTCGACGACGCCGAACTGGCCGTAGCCCTGCGCACGGCGCACACCCAACTCAGCGTCTGCCCGGACCCGTTGGAGGTGGAGTCCCGCCTCCCATGGCTGCTGACGGCCCTGGCCCGCCGCCACTCCACATCGAGCCCGGCACCGGACGAGATTCCGGGCGCGGCCTGGGTGGCGCACGCGGTACGGGACCGCCTGGCGGACGAACTGCTGACCCCACCGTCACTGTCATCCTTGGCGGCGGACTTCGGCCTGTCCCGCTACCAACTGCTCCGCGCCTTCCGTACGACGATGGGGATACCGCCGTACGCCTGGCTCGCCCAGTACCGGGTGACCCGGGCCCGCGGTCTGCTGGAGGCGGGCGGGCGACCCGCCGAGGTGGCGGCGCAGGTGGGCTTCGCGGACCAGGCGCATCTGACGCGGTGGTTCAGGCGGGTGCTGGGGGTGACACCGGCGGCGTACCGCAACAGCGTTCAAGACCGCGGGCGCTGACCGGTCCGACACTCGCCGTATGACTGCACGCGGCTGGTTCCTGTTCTCCCTGATGGGAGTGGTGTGGGGCATCCCCTACCTGATGATCAAGGTGGCGGTGGACGCCCCGCTGTCCCCGTCCACGGTCGTCTTCACCCGCTGCGCCCTGGGCGCCGTACTCCTGCTGCCCTTCGCGCTACGACAAGGCGGCCTCGCCGGCACACTCCGGACGCACTGGCGCCCGATGCTGGCCTTCGCGTGCATAGAGATCATCGTCCCGTGGTTCACGCTGACGGACGCGGAACGGCACCTGTCCAGCTCTACGGCGGGCCTGCTGATCGCGGGCGTCCCGATAGTCGGCGTGCTGATGGCGCGCTTCTTCGGCGAGACGGAGCGATTGGGCGTCCGACGTGTGGCCGGCCTGACGCTGGGCCTGGCCGGGGTCACGGTCCTCACGGTCCCGCATCTGACGGGCGGCGACGCGCGCTCGCTGGCGGAGGTGCTGCTGACGGTGCTCGGCTACGCGACGGCGCCGCTGATAGCGGCCCGCTACCTGAAGGACGTCCCGACACTCCAACTGACCGCCCCGTGCCTGGCGTTGGCGGCGATCGTCTACGCCCCGGCAGCGGCGCTGACCTGGCCGTCCTCGGTCCCGTCGCCCCAGGTCCTGACCTCCCTCGCCGGTCTGGGGGTGATCTGCACGGCGGTGGCGTTCGTCGCCTTCCTGGAGCTGATCAAGGAGGTCGGCCCGACCCGTTCGACGGTGATCACGTACGTCAACCCGGCGGTCGCGGTGGCGGCGGGCGCGCTGTTCCTGGGGGAGAGCCTGACGGTGGGCATCGTGGTGGCGTTCACGCTGATCCTGGCGGGGTCGGTGCTGGCGACGGCGGGAGGGGGCGGGGGCGGATCGGGGCCGGTGGACCCGGGGGGACCGGCCGTCGGTCGGCGGGGTCGCGCCCGCCCGGTAGCATGGTCGACACGGCAGACGAGCCGGGCGGACGGCCGCGTGGAGTGCCCCTAGGGGGACTTCCCGAGGAACGTCCGGGCTCCACAGGGCAGGGTGATGGCTAACGGCCACCCGGGGTGACCCGCGGGACAGTGCCACAGAAAACAGACCGCCGGAGATCTCGATCTTCGGTAAGGGTGAAACGGTGGTGTAAGAGACCACCAGCGCCTGAGGTGACTCAGGCGGCTAGGTAAACCCCACCCGGAGCAAGGTCAAAAGGAGCCGCCGCTTCGGAAGAACGGCGACTCTGCGCGGACGTTCGAGGGCTGCCCGCCCGAGTCCGCGGGTAGACCGCACGAGGCCGGTGGCAACACCGGTCCTAGATGGATGGCCGTCGCCGGGGGGATCGTGAGGTCCTCCCGGACACAGAACCCGGCGTACGGCCCGGCTCGTCTGTCTTTACGTCCTAGGCCTTGGATTTTGCCTTGGGTAGGGGCATTTTTCGTTGGCGAGGAGCTGCCCCCTTCTTTTTGCGCGTTCCTGCGAGTTCCTGCACATTTGTGGAATGCGAGAACGGCTGGTTGGGGCATGGCGTCGATGCCGCAGTTGTCCCGTACAAGCAGGTGTTGGCGCCGAAGGACTGCCTAGTGGGACTGGAACCTTCAGTGATCGGTGCGACGGCCATGCAGGACAATGCCGCTTCCAGGGTGAGCTGTTTGACACGGAGGACAGGCACTCGGTGCGTCCGTCGGCTTGGTCCGCGAGGAACGGGGGGGAAGACGTAACAGAGCTGGCCGGGGCGGCGAGAACTGGGGACGTGTAAGCCGGAAGTTGGAGCTGGCGCGCTACCATCCCCCTGAGCCTGGCTCGGTGTAGTGGCAGGCGGTTCGGGGGAGTGGATGACATTCGCACAACCAAGGCGGGCAGAGTTACCGCCTCTGGCACGATCGCCGCGGCTGGCGGTCCTCCGCCCTGCCAGGGGCTTGCTCAGCCTCCTGGATCGGGACCCCACCGGGGAGAGGTCCTACTCTCAGGTCTGTCGTGACTGGCCCGAAGTCAAGTCGCATCTAGCGATCCTGCTCGCTCCTCCGGACCAGCAGAGCGATGAACCTGGCCAGGAGGACCGGCAGCAGATCTGGGGACTGGGCATCGTCCGTCCGGCTCACGAGACCGACTTGGACCGAAAGGTC
>Ga0307517_10014341_pt1 | contig 10652 bp, 10 predicted proteins | sample 23_EM_MG_FD_194515 | JGI IMG/M metagenome (GOLD analysis project Ga0307517, IMG submission 194515) | Populus trichocarpa ectomycorrhiza microbial communities from riparian zone in the Pacific Northwest, United States - 23_EM | ecosystem: Host-associated > Plants > Roots > Unclassified | place...
GAGAACCCCGGCATGTCCCCTCCCGGCCGGACGGGAAGTTCAGCCCGTCCGGCGTTTGAGGACACGCCCGCAGGGCGTTCGGGGGCCCAGGGGCGCAGCCCCCGGCGGGTCCGGGCAGAGCCCGGTTTCGGGAAGGGGCGGGGTGGGGGAACACCCCTCAGCCGGCCGGGGCGCGGGCGGTGCCCACGGCCCGGCGGCCGGAGGCCGGCGCAGCGGTCCGAAGCAAGCGAAGCGCCCGCGAGGGACGCCGACAAGAGGGGTCCCAGCCCGTCCGGCGATTGAGGACGGAACCGGCAACCCCGACCGACGGCACCGCAACGGGCGCCGCCGGCCACGGCATCAGCGAATCGGGAGCCCCGAAAGCGTGCGGGCGATCACGAGCCGCTGGATCTCGCTGGTCCCCTCGAAGATCGTGTAGATGGCCGCGTCCCGATGCATCCGCTCCACGGGGTACTCGCGGGTGAAGCCGTTGCCGCCGAGGATCTGCATGGCCTGCCCGGTCACCTTCTTCGCCGTTTCGCCGGCGTAGAGCTTGGACATGGAGCCCTCGGCGGAGGTGAAGGGCTTGCCGGTGATGGCCATCCAGGAGGCGCGCCAGACCAGGAGGCGGGCGGCGTCGATCTGGGTGCGCATGTCGGCGAGTTGGAAGGCGATGCCCTGGTTGTCGATGATGGGGCGGCCGAACTGGACGCGGGTCTTGGCGTAGTCGAGGGCGACCTCGTACGCGGCGCGGGCGATGCCGACGGCCTGGGCGCCGACTGCCGGGCGGGAGGCCTCGAAGGTGGCCATGGCGGCGTTCTTGACGCGCTCGCCGCCGGTCTTGGCGCGCTCGCGGGCCCGGGCGAGGCGTTCGTCGAGCTTGTCCTTGCCGCCGAGGAGGCAGGAGCCGGGGATGCGCACGTCCTCGAGGACGACCTCGGCGGTGTGGGAGGCGCGGATGCCGTGCTTCTTGAACTTCTGGCCCTGGGAGAGACCGGGGGTGTTCGGCGGGACGACGAAGGAGGCGTGGCCCCGGGCGCCGAGCTCGGGGTCGACCACGGCGACGACGACGTGGACGTTGGCGATGCCGCCGTTCGTGGCCCAGGTCTTGGTGCCGTTGAGGACCCACTCGTCCTTGGCCTGGTCGTAGACGGCACGGGTGCGCATCGCGGAGACGTCGGATCCCGCGTCCGGCTCGGAGGAGCAGAAGGAGGCGAGCTTGACGTCGTTGACGTCGCCGTACATCTGGGGGATCCAGGTGCCGATCTGCTCCTCGGTGCCGTTGGCGAGGACGCCGACGGCGGCCAGCGCGGTGCCGACGATGGACAGGCCGATGCCCGCGTCGCCCCAGAAGAGCTCTTCCATGGTGATGGCTATGCCGAGGCCGGTGGGGTCGAAGTACTGCTGGGCGTAGAAGTCCAGGGAGTACAGGCCGATCTTGGCGGCCTCCTGGATGACCGGCCAGGGGGTTTCCTCGCGCTCGTCCCATTCGGCGGCGGCCGGGCGGATCACGTCGGCGGCGAAGCCGTGGATCCAGTCGCGTACGGCGGTCTGGTCGTCGTTGAGCTCGAGCGAGAAGTCGCCCATGAGTCCCCTCCACGTACTTGTTACTTGCGGTAACAGCAAGTCTGTTACCGACTGGTATGACTGTCAACTCGGGACGCCGCACGTGCGGGGTGTCGTCGGAGTGTTACGTTGCGCAGGCATGACGAAATTCGAACGGGCGGGGAGGCTCAGGTGGACAACACCACCAGCCAGCGGCGGGAGCAGAAGACAGCCGCACAACGACGGCGCAGGGAGCTTCTGGAGGCCGCCGACCGGGTCGTGCTGAGAGACGGGCCGGAGGCGTCGATGAACGCCATCGCGGCGGAGGCCGGCATCACCAAGCCGATCCTCTACCGGCACTTCGGCGACAAGAGCGGACTGTACCGGGCGCTGGCCGAACGGCACACCAACGCCCTGCTGTCGACGCTGCGGGCGGCGGTGGACAAGCCCAACGACCGCCGGGACCGGGTCGAGGCGACGCTGCACGCGTATCTCTCCGCGATCGAGGCCGCGCCGCAGGTCTACCGCTTTCTGATGCACCCGGCGGAGGTGGCCGGCGACGGGGAGAAGGGCTTCGACTTCGGCGGGCACTCGGCGCCGCTGCTGCGGAGGATGGGCGAGGAACTGGCGCAGGTCATCATCGAGCGGCTGGACCTGGGCCCGGACAGCGAGGTGCTGGCGCGGGTATGGGGGCACGGGATCGTCGGCATGATGCACGCGGCCGGCGACTGGTGGCTGGCCGAGCGGCCCACGTCGCGGGACGAACTGGTGCGGCATCTGGCGGACCTGCTGTGGGGGCGGCTCGCGGCGGCGGCCGACCGGCCGGGCGGGCCGGGGCTGTGAGGTTCGCTTCGTAAGGCAGTTTCCTTACGAGGTTCGTTACGGGGCTTCGTAAGGAAACTGCCTTACGAAGCCCAGGGCGCCCTGCGGGCCGCACGCAGGGCGCGGCGGCGGCGCCAGCCCGTCACGCGGTCCGTGAAGAGCAGCCCTTCGAGGTGGTCGCACTCGTGCTGCAGGCAGCGGGCGAAGAATCCGGTGCCCTCGATGCGCAGCGGCTCGCCGCGCAGGTCGAAGCCCTCCACGACGGCCTCGTCGTACCGGGTGGTGCCCGCCTCGACCCCCGGGAGGGACAGGCAGCCCTCCGGGCCGGTCACCGTGACCCCGTCGGTGCGCACGAGCCGGGGGTTGACGACATGGCCGAGGTGGCGCACGTCTTCGTCGTCGGGGCAGTCGTAGACGAACACCCGCAGGGGCACGCCGAGTTGGCTCGCGGCCAGGCCGACGCCGTCGGCGGCGTACATCGTGGCGAACAGGTCCTCGATCAGGGCGGCGAGCCCGGAGTCGAAGTCGGTCACTTCGCGGCAGGGCTCATGGAGGCCGGGGTCGCCGAGCAGCCGTACCGGGCGGACGGTTCCGGTGCTGCCGGGGATGGTGCCGTGTCGCATGGGGGTCAGCGTACGGGGCAGGCCCGCGGGTCAGGGCCATGGGTTACGGAGTGCTTCCCGGCGGGAAATCCAGCCGTAACGCCGGAGCCGTCTACTCATAGGCAACGGTGATTCATCACAGTAGACGCACTCCGGCGAACGGCTGAGGAGAGAGCCCCATGACGACCGACGGATCCGCACCCGGCCCGCCCGGCTCACCCGGCCCGCCCGACCTCGCCGAGCTGGCCCGCGCCGACGGCGTGGAGTTCGTGCTCGCGGTCTTCGTCGACCTCAACGGCAAGCCGTGCGCCAAGCTGGTGCCCGTCGAGGCGATCGGCGAACTGCGGGACGAGGGCGTCGGGTTCGCGGGCTACGCGGCAGGCGCGCTCGGCCAGCAGCCCAGCGACCCGGACGTGGTCGCGCTGCCCGATGTCTCCTCCTACACCCCGCTGCCCTTCGTGCGCCAGGGCCTGGCCCTCGTGCACTGCGATCCGCACGTCAACGGCAAGCCCTGGCCGTACGCGCCCCGCGTCATCCTGCGCGCCGCGCTGGAGCGGGCGCGGGCGCTCGGGCTGTCGCTCGCCGTCGGCGCGGAGATCGAGTACTTCCTGGTCAACCGCGACGAGCACGGCAGACTCTCGGTCGCCGACACCCGCGACACCGCCGCCCAGCCCTGCTACGACGCGCGCGGCCTGACCCGGATGTACGACCACCTCACGGCCGTCTCCAAGGCCATGAACAGCCTCGGCTGGGGCAACTACGCCAACGACCACGAGGACGGCAACGGCCAGTTCGAGCAGAACTTCGCGTACGCCGACGCGCTCACCACCGCCGACCGCGTCATCACCATGCGCTACCTGGTCTCCATGCTGGCCGAGGAGCGCGGCATGACCGCCACCTTCATGCCCAAGCCCTTCACCGACCGCACCGGCACCGGCATGCACATGCACCTGTCGCTCTGGCGCGGCGCCGAGCCGGCCTTCCCCGACGCCGCCGACCCGCGCGGGCTCGGCCTGTCACCGCTCGCCTACTCCTTCATCGGCGGGCTGCTCGACCACGCCCGCGCGCTGCAGGCCGTCATCGCGCCGACCGTCAACTCCTACAAGCGCACCGGCGCCGTCTCCACCCGCTCCGGCGCCACCTGGTCCCCGCGCAGGGCCGGTTACGGCGGCAACGACCGTACGCACTTCGTACGCGTCCCCGACGGCAACCGCGTCGAGCTGCGCGGCGGCGACGGCTCTGCCAACCCCTACCTCGCGGCGGCCGCGGCCCTGACCGCCGGGCTCGACGGCATCGAGCGCGGCCTCGACCCCGGCGCCCCCGGCGACGCGGCGGCCACCGCGGCCCGCCCGGAGCTGCCCCCGACGCTGCTGCACGCGGTGGAGGAACTGGCGGCCGACCCGGTGGTGAGCGCCGCTCTGGACGCGGCGGGAGCGGGCGTGAGCCGGTACTTCGGGGAGATCAAGCGCGAGGAGTTCTTCGAGTGGCACGGCACGGTCGGCCAGTGGGAGCTGGACCGCTACCTGACCGCCTTCTGATCACCTGTGAGGAGAGCCGCATGTGCGGAATCGTCGGGCTCCATCTGCGCGAGCCCTCGCTCCATCCCCGGCTCGGTGAGCTGCTCACCGCCATGCTGGGCCAGGTCGTCGAGCGCGGCCCGGACTCCGCGGGCGTCGCGGTCTACGGAGACCCCCGGCTGAGCCCGCCCGGCCGGTCCACCGTGTCCCTGCTCGACGCCACGCCGGACGAGGTCCGGGCCGCGCTCCCGGACGCCGTGGCCATCGCCGCCGACGCCACGACCGTCGTGCACGCCGCCGCCCCGCCGGAGGCGCTGGTCGCCGCCATCGCCGCCGCCCTGCCGCACGCCACCGTCATCGGCTCCGGACAGGACGTGGCCGTCCTGAAGGGCACCGGGCACCCCGACGCGCTGGCCGACGCCTTCGGGCTCGCCGGAGTCCAGGGCTGGCAGGGGGTCGGCCACACCCGGATGGCCACCGAGTCCGCCGTGACCCCGGCCGGCGCGCACCCCTTCTCCGTCGGGCCGGACCAGTGCCTGGTGCACAACGGCTCGTTCGCCAACCACGCCACCATCCGCCGTGAGCTGCGCGCGCGGGGCGTGCGCTTCGACAGCGAGAACGACTCCGAGGTCGGCGCCCGCTTCGTCGCCCACGAACTCGCCGCCGGTACCGACCTGGACAAGGCGCTGCGGCTGCTCTGCGAGCGCTTCGACGGCTTCTACACGCTTCTCGTCGCCACCGGCGACTCCTTCGCCGTCGTCCGCGACGCCATCGCCTGCAAGCCCGCGCTCGTCGCCGAGACCCCGCAGTGGGTGGCGATGGCCTCGGAATACCGCGCCCTGGACGTCCTCCCCGGCATCGAGGACGCCCGCATCTTCGAACCCGAGCCGGAAGAGGTCTACGTATGGAAGCGCTGACCGGCGCGGTCCCCACCGAGGTGCACGACCTGGCCACCGCCTCGGTCCGGGATCTCAACCAGGCCCTCCACACCCCCGGCGTCGCCAAGCGCGCCGCGCACTGGCGCGTACTCAATCCGCGCGGCGCGCACAGCGTGGCCTGCGGACTGAACGAGGAACTGACCGTCGCCGTCGAGGGACATGTCGGCTACTACTGCGCCGGGATGAACCAGCTCGCGGCCGTGACGGTGCACGGGAACGCGGGTGTCGGCGTCGCGGAGAACATGATGTCCGGCTCGGTGCGCGTGCGCGGCAACGCCTCGCAGTCGGCGGGCGCCACCGCGCACGGCGGGCTGCTGGTCATCGAGGGCGACGCCGCCGCCCGCTGCGGCATCTCCATGAAGGGCGTCGACATCGTCGTCGGCGGCAGCGTCGGCCACATGAGCGCCTTCATGGGGCAGGCGGGTCGCCTCGTCGTCTGCGGCGACGCGGGCGACGCGCTCGGGGATTCGCTGTACGAGGCCCGGATCTACGTACGGGGGCGGGTGAAGTCGCTGGGCGCGGACTGCGTCGAGAAGCCGGTGCGCGATGAGCATCTGGCGGAGCTGACCGGGCTGTTGGCCGCCGCCGGCATGGACGCGGACCCGGCTTCCTTCCGCCGTTACGGGTCGGCGCGGCGGCTGTACCACTTCCAGGCGGACAACGCGTACTGACCCGTGACCTCGGAGGACCGACCCATGAACGACGACCACCAGTCCGCCCACCCCGGCAACGGCCTGCGCGAGTCCGCGACCTTCGACCGCGCCACCATCCACGCCATCCAGCGGGCCGCCGCCACCGGGGTCTACGACATCCGGGGCTGGGGCGCCAAGCGCAAGCTGCCGCACTTCGACGATCTGCTGCTCCTCGGCGCGAGCATGTCCCGCTACCCGCTGGAGGGATACCGCGAGCGCTGCGACACCGACGTGGTCCTGGGCGCCCGTAACGCCAAGCACCCGCTTCGCCTGGACATCCCCGTCACGATCGCGGGCATGAGCTTCGGCGCGCTGTCCGCGCAGGCGAAGGAGGCGCTGGGGCGTGGCGCGAGCGAGGCCGGCACCTCCACGACGACGGGCGACGGCGGGATGACGCGGGAGGAGCGCGGCCACTCCAAGCATCTGGTGTACCAGTACCTGCCGTCGCGTTACGGCATGAACCCTGACGATCTGCGGGCAGCGGACGCGATCGAGGTCGTCCTCGGCCAGGGCGCCAAGCCGGGCGGCGGGGGGATGCTGCTGGGGCAGAAGATCACCGAGCGGGTGGCGGGCATGCGCACGCTGCCCGTGGGGATCGACCAGCGCAGCGCCTGCCGGCATCCGGACTGGACGGGGCCGGACGACCTGGCGATCAAGATCCGTGAGCTGCGCGAGATCACCGACTGGGAGAAGCCGGTGTACGTCAAGGTCGGCGCCACGCGCACCTATTACGACGTGAAGCTCGCCGTGCACGCGGGGGCCGATGTCGTCGTGGTCGACGGCATGCAGGGCGGGACGGCCGCGACCCAGGACGTGTTCATCGAGCATGTCGGGATACCGACCCTGGCGGCCCTCCCCCAGGCCGTGCAGGCGCTGCAGGAGCTCGGCGTGCACCGCGAGGTGCAGCTCATCGTGTCCGGCGGGATACGCGGCGGCGCCGACATGGCCAAGGCGCTGGCGCTCGGGGCGGACGCGGTGGCCATCGGCACGGCCGCGCTGATCGCACTGGGCGACAACCACCCCCGGTATGACGCGCAGTACCGCGAGCTGGGCTCGGCGGCGGGCTTCTACGACGACTACCAGGACGGCCGGGACCCGGCGGGCATCTCCACGCAGGACGAGGAGCTGGCCGCCCGTCTGGACCCGGTCGAAGGGGGCCGCCGGATCGCGAACTTCCTGCGCGTGATGACGATGGAGGCGCAGACCCTGGCCCGCGCGTGCGGCAAGGCGCATCTGCACCACCTGGAGCCCGAGGACCTGGTGGCGCTCACCATCGAGTCCGCCGCCATGGCCCGGGTCCCGCTGGCGGGTACGAACTGGATCCCCGGAATGACGGGCAGCGGTCTGTGATCGTGGTCGTCGGCGCCGGGCTGGCGGGCGCGGCCACGGCGTGGCGGCTCGCCCGGCGCGGGCATGAGGTGACGCTGGTCGAGGCGTACGGAATCGGCCACCGCAACGGCAGTTCGCACGGCAGCTCGCGCATCTACCGCAGGGCGTACGCCGATCCGTTCTACGCGGAGCTGACCGGCCGGGCCGGCGAGGCCTGGCGTGAGCTGGAGGAGGACTGCGGGACGGCCCTGCTGCGCACGACGGGCGGGCTGGACCTGGGCGCGGGCCGTGACCCGGAGGGGCTGGCGGCCACGATGGCGGCGGCGGGGGTGCCGCACGAGCTGCTCACCGCGTCGGCCGCCGCCGAGCGGTGGCCGCAGATCCGCTTCGACGGGCCGGCGCTGTTCCACCCGGAGGCGGGCGTGGTGGACGCGGACGCCACGGTGGCCGCATGCGCACGCCGCGCGGCCGAGCTCGGCGCCCGGGTCGTAACCGGCGTGCGCATGACGGGTATCGAAGTGCAGGGGGACGCGAAGGCCGTGCTGCGCACCGACGACGGCGGTGAGCTGCATGCGCAGGCCGTTGTCATCGCCGCCGGGGCCTGGCTTCCCGAACTGGGCCTGCCCGTCGCCCTGCCGCCCCTGCGCGTCACGCAGCAGCAGGTCTTCCACTTCCGGCAGCGTGACGAGCGGGCGTCATGGCCGATCCTGGTGTCCAAGGACCATATGCAGGTCTTCGGGCTCCCTTCCGGAAGCGACGGCGGGCCCGCGCCAGCCATGAAGGTCGCCGAGCACGACAACGGCGCCCCCACCACCGCCCGCACCCGTACGGGCGTCCCCGATCCCGCCTCCCGGCGGCGCGTCAGCGGCTTCGTACGGGACCGGCTGCCCGGGCTGGATCCCGAGCCGGTCGCCGAGGCGAGCTGTCTCTACACGACCACGCCCGACGAGGACTTCGTGCTGGACCGCCGGGGTCCGCTGGTGATCGCCTCGCCGTGTTCCGGGCACGGCGCCAAGTTCGCCCCGCTGATCGGGGCGATGGCCGCCGACCTGGCCACGGGGCGGGCGGCGGCCCATCCCCGGTTCGCGCTGCCCGGCTAGGATGCGCCGGTGGAGCACTCGGAGGACGACGACAAGGCCCTTGAGCGGATCATCGCGGTCAGGACCCGCGAGTACCGCCAGGCGGCGGGGCTGTCGATCGGGGATATGGCCCAGCGGGTGGGCATCTCCAAGGCGATGCTCTCCAAGATCGAGAACGCTCAGACGGCGTGCAGCCTGACCACCCTGTCCCGTCTCGCCCGCGGCCTCGACGTGCCGGTGACGGCGCTCTTCCGGGGCATGGACGACGAGCGCGAGGCGGTCTTCGTGCCCGCCGGGCACGGCGCGCGGATCGTACGGCGCGGCACGCGCGTCGGCCATGAGTACGCGCAGCTCGGGGCCCTGCGCGGCAGCCACAAGCGGATGGAGCCGCTGCTGGTCACCCTCACCGAGTCCAGCGAGGTCTTCCCGCTCTTCCAGCACGCGGGCACCGAGCTGATCTACATGCTGGAGGGCGTCATGGTCTACGGCCACGGCAAGTCCAGCTACACCATGCGCGCCGGCGACGCCCTGCAGTTCGACGGCGAGGCCCCGCACGGGCCGGAGAAACTGCTCGCCCTGCCGATCCGTTTTCTGGCCGTCACGGCGTTCGGCGACAGCCCGCAACACTGAACCCCTGTCCGGAAACCGGCGTTTAACCCGCCGCGCAGTGGTCTCGTAACGCGCATTGGGTCTACTCACATGAAACGTTGATTCATTTCATTGGACCCATCCGTACGGAGAGCCCATGGACACCGGAAGTACCGCCTGGCTGCTGGCCAGCACCGCACTCGTCTGCCTGATGGTGCCGGGGCTGGCGCTGTTCTACGGGGGCATGGTCTCCTCCAAGAGCGTGCTCAACATGACGATGATGGTGTTCGGCGCGGTCGCCCTCGTCGGCTGCATCTGGATCGTCTACGGCTACTCGGCCTCCTTCGGCGACTCCATCGGCGGCGCCGGGCTGCTGGGCAACGTGGGCGAGTACTTCGGCATGAAGGGCGTGATCGCCGACGACCCGAAGGCCGTGATCCCGGCGTCCGTCTTCGCAGCGTTCCAGGCGCTGTTCGCGGCCCTGACCGCCGCGCTGATCTGCGGCGCGATCTCGGACCGGATCAAGTTCGGCGCGTGGATGGTCTTCACCGGTGTGTGGGTGACCCTGGTCTATCTGCCCGTGGCGCACTGGGTCTTCGCGTTCGACGGCAAGGGCGTGACCGGCGGCTGGATCGTCAACAAGCTCGGCGCGGTCGACTACGCGGGCGGCACCGCCGTGCACATCAACTCCGGAGCCGCCGCCCTGGCGATGGTCCTGGTCCTGGGCAAGCGGGCCGGCTGGCCGGGCCGCACCACCCGCCCGCACAACCTGCCGTTCGTAATGCTGGGCGCGGGCATCCTGTGGTTCGGGTGGTTCGGCTTCAACGGCGGATCGGCCCTGGCCGCCGGGAACGCCGCCTCCGTCGTGGTGCTCAACACCTTCGCCGCCACCTGCTCCGCGATGCTCGCCTGGCTGCTGGTGGAAAAGCTCCGCGACGGCCACGCCACCAGCCTCGGCGGAGCCTCCGGCGCCATCGCGGGCCTGGTCGCCATCACCCCGTCCTGCGGCGCGGTCACCCCGCTCGGCGCGCTGGCCACCGGCGCGATCGGCGGGGCGCTGTGCGCGCTGGCCGTCGGCCTGAAGTACCGGTTCGGTTTCGACGACTCCCTCGACGTCGTCGGCGTCCACCTGGTCGGCGGCCTGGCCGGCACGCTGCTCGTCGGCATCCTCGGCACGGCAGACGCCCCCAGCGGACGCGACGGGCTGCTCTACGGCGGCGGCCTGAAACTGCTCGGCCAGCAGGCCGTCGGAGCCCTCTCGGTCCTCGTCTACTCCTTCGTGGTCACCTGGCTCATCGCCAAGGTCCTGGACAAGGTCATCGGCCTGCGGGTCACCCCGGAGGCCGAGGAGGAGGGCGTCGACGTCCACCTGCACGCGGAGAGCGCGTACGACCTGCTGGGCGGCACGAGCGGCGCCGCCGCCCGCCCGGCCCCCGTCCCCGCCGCGATCCTGGTTCCGGCCGGGAAGGGCGAGCCGGCCGGGGCATGATCCCGGTCCGGCCTCCGTCCCGGCCGCCGGGCGGGCTCATCCGAGCCCGTCCGGCGGCCATCCGGGTTTCTG
>Ga0307517_10014342_pt1 | contig 10652 bp, 3 predicted proteins | sample 23_EM_MG_FD_194515 | JGI IMG/M metagenome (GOLD analysis project Ga0307517, IMG submission 194515) | Populus trichocarpa ectomycorrhiza microbial communities from riparian zone in the Pacific Northwest, United States - 23_EM | ecosystem: Host-associated > Plants > Roots > Unclassified | place...
TTTCTTCCCTTTTTTCCTTATGTTTACTCTCCTTCCATTTAACTTTTCCAAAAAAAAAAAAAAGACGTACGTAAAAGTAAAAAGGCAAAAAAGAACGACTTTCCTTCAATATTTTCCTTTCCTTTTCCTTACTATCTTTTCTCCCACTTTTTCTCCTTTTCCATTTTATCCCTCAAAAAACAAAAAAGAAAAAAAAACTTGTAATCAAGGTATGGATATCATGACGATAGTCGGATATGGTATATATTTTTTTCAAGGTGGAATTTTAGAAATATTATTTTTCTATTTAATTTGGGATTCTATACTAATAAAAAATATTTATTTTTCAATTACAATTGATATTACTTGTTAATGCACAATGAGAAAATAAATATTATTTACATTTAGATGTTATTGGATTTTACTATAGTTAAATATAAATAATCAAAATATAATTTTCAATGATAGATTTATTTTAAAGGATTAATTATTTTATATATATATATTGTTGTGGCTGAGTTCACCAAGGATGGAGGGTATATTTAAGGAAGATTTTATGGTGAGGAAGTAATTAGTAGTATTTTATTAGTTAATTATTAGGAATTACTTTGAAAAAAAGACAGACAAAAGATTTTAAATGTATTTATAATTTGATCTTTTTCATCCATTTCATGGTTTTTTCTCAAAATTATTTAATAAAAATAAAAATAAAATAAATGGAAAATTGAAGAGGAAAGAAATTTGTTGAAACAAAAAATATTGAATTAAGCGTGGTCAACACTAATAAAAAAGTGAATGAATTATTTTTTAAACTAGAATGATTATTTAATTTATTTTGCAAAAAACTAATTTATAATTTCCTCAATACCATCAAGTGAAAGGACAGCAGTTAAATCGTTGAGGAAATCGAGTGGGGTTAGCAGAAAAAAACCAGGTGACGAGCCACCACGTCATAAAAAAGCCCAATCACGCAAGGTCACCTGTACACGTGTGGGACCTAAATGAGTTGGTCTAGACTAGGCGGAGCTCTACTGAATCTGACCGCCCTTTTAAAGTGCCAAACCTAACACCAACTCAAAGCCAAAAGGTCTGCTTTCTTCAACAGCAGAAAACTCAGGTGGAATCTTCAAAATCGTTTTTATATTTTAAAAATATTTTTTAAAAAATTGAATTTTTTTTATTTTAAATTAATATTTTTTTAGATTATTTTAATGCACTAATATCAAAAATAATTTTTTAAAAATAAAAAAAATATTATTTTAATACATTTCCGACCAAAAAATACTTTAAAAAACAACCACAACCACACAACCAAAATACACCTAAACCTTATACAAGAAATGGATGCGAGATAACCATCTAGGTGGTGACTCAGTAGTAAGAACTTGGGATCAAGAGGTTTGTTTTCTCTGTGGTCTCAGGTTCGAGCCCTGTGGTTGTTCATATGATGGCCACTGGAGGCTTTCATGGTCGTTAACTTCAGGGTCCGTGAGATTAGTTGAAGTACGCGCAAGCTGATCCGGACATTCACGTTAAAAAAATAAAAAATAAATGCGAGACGAGCCTCTAAAGCAAATAATTGAATCAAAGACCTTGGAACGGATGCATGCCAAGCCTGTAAAGTAAGCCCTTTCACCTTATGTTAATACCTTGCTAGGATAAGAAAATGAATTTTATTAAGATCATGCCAGTTTAGAATAAAATGCTGAGTACATCACCCCCACATGGACCTGCTAACTCCCGGCCGCCCGGCCCCTTTTATTATACTAATGGAGAGAAGCAAACTACTTCCTGGATTATTTATTTCTGATTAGAGCTCATGATGGAGTTGCTATAATAATCAAATACTTTTTTTTTATATATAAATATATAGTAATCGAGTAGAATTTATATATAAAATAGCACCATTAAATAGATAGTGACCGAATAAAAAGAGTTTACAAGAGGGCAACTATGAAAAGCAGCAAATAAATGAAAGATCAAACTAATTAGTCTAGGATACATTTAGAAGTTTTAAATAGATCAGACCACAAAGCCGAGCAGTAAAAGGTAAGGTAAGAACTTACATTCCAGTTACGAGTCTTGAACTTGAATATGAGTCGATTGCGAGTTATTCAGATAAATCAGTAAAAGTCTTTGCAGAGAAAAGTAATAGCCTAACGTTGAAAGTTGCCTCTGATTGACCTGAACCATTCCTGAAGATTCTAATTAGGATCCCTACGTAAACAACTTAAACACCTGAACTAATATATGAATCAACCTAAAAAAATTCTATGTAAAAGTACAATGATGAAATAGATGATTTATAATCTCAATTTCCTTACAATAAAAAAGACAAAGAGCATCATTATAGTTAATAATCCCCCTCTCAATTATAAAACCCTTAGTGCTGAGAGTGCTATTAAGCAGGAGCCGCATGAACACGTTAATTGTTAATTTTTGAAGAAGCAAAACTTTTCTAGAGCAAAACAAAAAAGGAAGGAGCCCCGAAAGGCAAATAGGCTATCTAGGAATTAGAAACCTGAATAAATATCAGAATTATCAAATTTCCATACCTTTCTATCTTCATCTAAATAGAAAACTAAATCACACCCCACCTCTACAATTAAACTTTTCTACATACAAAGCTTATGGGACCAGAGATTTCTCTTTCAAGATAGACTAACTAAATTATCAGCCGGGCTATACACATCTGCAAGACTTATTGATTGCTGGAGAGAAAGATTATATAATTTAGGAAAGAAGTTCTGAAGAGGGGTTGGAATACCTAGCCAAGAATCGATCCAAAATCGAATGTTACTGCCATCACCTACCTGGAACCCAATCATGGACTTAAGAGGAATGGCTATTAATCAAATACTAATTAATGAATGATATCATTGTGATGATATCAAAGTGAATTGGATTAGGAAATTGTCCATTGCTTGATTGTAGTATTGACCAATACCTACTTTGGCAATGCCAACTTCTGATGTATGAATCTTGACAAAAACCACCGCATATGAGAGATTCCTTTGCACTATTGTTTGACAAAACTTTATGCAAGAAATAACAAATGGAGAAATAATCTCACCGCCCAAACTCCCACCACCACTCGACCATCAAAATTAAGAAATGCAAATGTATGATCAAATCCCATCAACTGATGAAGCCTCTTTCCTTACAAGGTAGGAACATCATCATCAAGATGTTTGTTTTCAACTATTAAAAGAAAAAATAAATCCCAAATCATGATCATATAAAGTAAGTAGTAAGTCGGTCCCCGTCCATGTCATCCTACAATCATCCTAAATAAATTCAAAGCAGCACAACATTGTCTTTCTTTTACATTTACTACATCACAGGCTTTTTGTTTTTTCTAGCAAATTCATTGTAATATTATTCATCAGGCATGTCATCACTCCATCCATCAGAACTGGACTCAGGCGCTCCAGATTCTGTAGTCTCTTCTCCTCGGCCCGGTTACCACGTGTCGCATGATCCACGTGTGCGCTTCATGTGCAGCTTCGGAGGGAAAATTCTCCCCCGCCCACATGACAATCAGCTCCGATATGTTGGCGGTGACACTCGCATAGTTGCTGTCCACCGCTCTACAACTTTCTCTACTCTCATCACTAAATTATCAAAATTGTCAGGTGCTTCAAATTAAAATTGAGTACTCATTTTTTTTTATATTTGAAAGGATTAATGAAATAAATATTCAGTTCTATATCACTGATCCAATTCGTTTATAATATTATTTGTTTCAGGAATTGGTAACTTGAGTGTCAAGTATCAACTACCGAATGAAGATCTTGATGCTTTGATAACTGTTACTACTGATGAGGATGTTGAGAACATGATGGATGAATATGATCGTATTTTACATAATCAAAATCCACGTTCGGCTCGGCTTAGGCTATTTCTGTTCTCTGCAATAGATGAGTCAAGATCAAGTAGTATTAGTTCACTTCTTGATGGATCAACAAACCGGGAAAACTGGTTTTTTGATGCTCTTAATTCGGGCTCTAGCAGGCTTGAACGTGGAAGGTCTGAGGCTTCTTCAATTGTTTCTGAAGTACCCGATTATCTATTCGGTTTGGAGAATTCAGATGAGGGCAACATTCCTCGTGAACCCAAACTGAAGTCCAGATTCGTTATGAACGATAATGTTTCAGCTTCTGATCCAGATTCTCCTGCCCCGGTTGTTTCTTACCCATATTGCTCAGCTTCATCAGTTATGCCTGCTGTGCCTTCAATTCCGGATCTTCCACCCGTTAAGACCGAACCCGATGACCTAGAGCCAGTAACGGTACGTGTGAAGCGGAATCCAGTTGAGGGTTATTGTGACCCGATTGAGACACCACCAATCACCCAATCACCTGGATATCCAAGCAATCCAAGCAATCCAGTCATGCATTATATTCCGGATTCTCTTTATCCGGGTAGTCCAGTACAGCAAATGCCGGTTTATTATGTTCCAGGTACGATTTCACCACGGAACGTTCCGGTTCATCCCATTCAAATGCGGGCTCCATATGCTCAACAATATCCGATCCCAACGGAGCAAATGCCGATTGGGTACCACCAAGCTGTTCCAGGTACGGGTCAAGTGTATAGTGGCGTGGCAATGAGGCCCGTTGCAACAAAGGATCGGTATGATGCTACAACAAGAGTGGTTCCAGATGGTATGAATCAACAGGTTTATTATGGAGTTCGTAATGCAAGTTCGGGTATAGTTCAAGGGCATCCGGGTATGGTAATTCAGGGCGGGGGAGATTTGAAAAGGACCGCATCCGACACATACCCAAGGAGAATGAATTCTGACAAAATCTACAAAACAGAAAACATCTAAATTTTGTTTTTACGTCCTATGCTATCAAAACATATCCTTTTTTTTTACCAGCCATGGCGCCTGGTTATGTAAATTTGGTGATAAAGAGCTATAAAGAATTTGGCTTGTAATTATTATCATTTTTGTTGCTTTTCTTTTGTTAACACAGTAAATGATTTGGAATGAGCGGCATCCTACTTAAATTACTGCTGTTTGTGATTTTTGTGTGCAGAAGAGAAGAATGCACACCCATCCCATTCATGTTTGACTGAGTGGAGGAGGGTGCGGTGCATTCCTCCTTGCACCAGCCTCTACTAACTCTTTTCTTTTGGCTTGTGCAGTATAAGATTGAAAATCATTTGGAAGTAGTCTGTTTATTTTTATCATTTCACTACTCTGGTAGCTTGATGCTGGCTTTTTTCCTGAATAGTCATCAAGTGATCCAACTGTCAGCTGAGGTGTAGATGTTCTAGCTGTTTTTATTTTTTGTAAGGTTTATTTTATTCGAACAAAACAATCATTGTCCTCATGATGAATGGAAAGACCGCTCCCTTTTATAGTTATTTATCTTGGCATGATTTCATATGATTAATTCATGATTTAAATTCTGAGTTATATCTTATTTGTAGTAAAACTTAGATGATCGATGATTTGATCGGGTTTTTAATAACTTGGATTGGCCTTGTAAAACTACATCGAGTCAGATCCAAGAAAACTATCAAAAATAAAAAGACATAATAATTTGATAACTTAGTCTCTTTTCAGACATCTATGATTCCCTGTAGCAAAAAAACTTGCCTTTCTTCTTCTTCTTCTTCTTCTTCCTTTTCTCAGCTCATGTATCTCTGATGATTAGCACCTCATGAACAAAAAAAAAAAGAACAAAAGAACAAAAGAACTACATAGACAAGTGGTCTGCTTTAGTCCCTTATAGCACCACATTTGAATGCTGAGATGGGCCTGAAGCCCAGTCCGGCAGTCTAAGTAAAGGTTTGGTCTAGTTTAGAATCTTCTGTTGGGCAATTTTCATGATACAAAAAGATAGCTAGGAAATTTGAAGCTTATGTTAAGGTTCAAAACTTTCTGATCGAGAACTTTGTGTTAGCGATTGTAGATGAGAGTTGGAAAGGGTCAGGTTTGACCAATGAAAATCTGCCAAGTCATCCCGGCACTAGTCTAATCCTGTAAAAACATATGCATGGTCATATATAGTTTCTCAAAATAAGATTGTGATTGATTTGTATTACATTACAGAAGAGACGAAAATAATAAAAATATAAATACATTTATTTGAAGAAATATATATGGGAGAATAAAATAAATTTATCTATAAGATAATTTTAAAGTTAATTTATGTATTTTTAAAATGAGCCTGCAGCATAGTTTCCCGTGAGAGAATCGCCTCTTCAAATTGTTTTTGTGATCCACAACAAAATCCAAAATACACTGAATCAACTTGTAACTCTTCCTCTATTCCTCCCCTTGAGTAATTTGTCTTATAAATTGATTTGATTAAAATAACTTGATTTCACTAGTTAATTAATCTGGTATTATAGCATCGTATAAAACAATATCCGTCGACTTTTATACTCGTGCTTGAGGTGCTTTTGTATGCAAAATCATGAATTTACAAGCTAGTAGAATACAAGTCAACGGTTCTCCTACATAGCAAGCACTATATGCCATCCATAACTAGCCAAAAGAGCATAAATAGTGGTGGCAATTCCATGATTTTGTCCCAAACATATATAGACCGGATGAACAGGGCTTTGCTTTGACTGTAAGAACGTTAATAATGATGCTGCTATCTGCATGGGGTGAATGGCGTGCAACCATTCACTCATACTCTCACATGAATGTCTCTCCCATCTAAGCTTCACCTAATCTCTCTGTTTCTCTGAAAACAACACCATAAAACACCCAAACGAGCTATGCTTTTCTCTAAAATCATGGCAAGTAATGACATGCACATGTTGTTGGACACAAATACTAGAATATATGAAAGTTAACTTTGCATATGGAAAGAGAGGGGTGGAGAAGCCTGAGAGACAGAAAAGGAAAAGCAAAAGTTTTTTGGTTTCCCAACGAGTGTAAAAACGGGGATTTTTACCAGCTTTAGGGCTTTCTCTTGCACCAATGAGCAGGAGAGAATCATTGGGGGCACAAAGAAGAAAGACACTCAATATATACATGGGAAATTAAAGAAGGAAGAAAGGGTAAAATGTAACAAAAGGTACATTCTCTGGGCTAAATTAAGTTGGGTCAAGATCAGAGCTATTTTTGGATTATTCTCTGTTCCTATCTTCTATGTCTTTGCTCATAAAATCCTACTTTACTTGGTTATCATACATTTATAGAAATTGATGATCTCTTGTATTATTGTCGCATACGAGCATCTAGGGTCTAAATCACTTGGTGTCTAGTAAATCAGTCAGCATGGCCCTTTGAATAGCGAAATCATTGTTTGTGGACGGTATTTTTGAAGCCATGTTCGTCTAAGCGATTTTTCCTTTCCAACATAAAGGATGTTAATCTCCTGAACGATCTTATGGGTCTCATCTATAGTGAATAGATTAAGATCTTGGGCCAAAATGATCAGGGAATGGCTGGTATGAGCACCTGTATGTGTTTTAGCCATTGATTGATTGTGTTGAAAGCTCATTTCTTTGGTCTTCATGCGCATTCTCTTGGTTTTGAAATGTTGATCCAGTGATCAAAGCACGGGGGCTGATATATATCAGCATGTGCTTTACTGTTCAACCCGTGCATGCCTTTGTTTTAAGAGAACCAGCCCGTATTTTAGAATGATATTTTGAATATTAAAGAGATATTTGTATATAATTTAAAAAAGCTAATTCATTTTTGCAGAGATTTTTATAAATATTGTACTGGATTTGCTCAAAACTAAAAGAATTGTGGAGTGAATCAGTAACAAAAAATTCATTGCTTTTTCACAACTAAAAAAATAATTGTTGGAGATTTAGTCTTTTCATCTACACCGCTTCGCAAAATAGCCCTTTTTTTTATCATTCATTGTTTGTAATTTTTTTAATTTTTCTTATAATAATATTTGGAACAATAATGTATACAACTTTGTGTATTATGCTAATAAATATAATTTATTACATGATGACTTATGATAATTAATGTAATTAATAACTCTATCGATGTTGTTCTTAGTGTATGCGTCTCAATGCATTTAATATTCTACTAAATTCTTTTTATATTGCACTTATCCAATTATTTGAAATTTGTAAAGATACGTGTTTTTGTTTTCTTAAAAAAAAAACTACAAACTATATCACATAATTTGATATTTTTAATTAGAAAGGAATTGACTGAAAAATAGTAAGAAAGCAAATGAAACACAATTTAATCTCTATATTAAAATAATCTATTAAATAATTTAAAGGGCCTTAAAATATATCGATTAGATATCATAATTATTTTTTATTTTATTTTGAGTTCAACAAAAAATATATATGCAATATATATCTTAATTTAAATTTTATAATACCATCTTACATTTGATCAAAACAAAAACAATTAATAATAAATTTTCATTCAAAGTTAAATATATCACATAAAATTTTCATTCAAAGTTCTTTTTTAAATTATATTTAATTTCTCTCTCATGTCATCTTTAAATTATATTAAATTATATTCAATGTTAATTTATTATAACGTATAAGAGCATGCTAGTATTTTAAAATATAAAATAGATCCCGAATGATGATCATTTATAACATTTTTTTAACGATGTGCAATCATTTAAATCATTAGAACTTTTGTTGGTTCACCGTTATTTGAAAGTACAATCAATAATTTCAGTAAATGATATGGATTTCAAGTGCGCCAAGAGAAATTAGATGATTTGAGTATTAAATGGATTGATTTTAAGGCAAGAGGAGATTCAAAATTTAAACGTTCGAGTGTCATAATTTTTATTTTTGAATACGTTTTAAAAATATATTTTATTTTTAAAAAATATTAAATTAATGTTTGATTTTAATATATTGATTTTAAAAATAAAAAAAATATTTTAATATATATTCAAGTAAAATATATTTTTAAAATACTATGCTACTAATAAATTTGTTCATCTTTATTTGTAATTGTAATTTTATATGCTCTGCATGTCCTAAAGATGAATACAAAGCTGCTTTGAGCATGGTACAATAATGATTGAAGACTACAATGATAAAAGAGGCCTGAAGGCACTTACCACAAAGCGGGAAAGAGCAAAAAGGAAGCGCCGAGACTGTCTAATTATAAAGTTTTTTTTTTTTTTTAATATTTCTTTATTTTATATATTAGAAAATAATATAAATAATATCTTGGTACCTCATCTAATAGCTTAAGCTATTGGGCTGAGATAATTTTTTAAAATGGTATCAGAGCTTTGATGACCAAGCGGTCACGATTTTGAATTTCACCATTCTTATTTATTTGATAAAAATTAAGCACAAGGTAATGTGAGTCTATGCAAATTTCAAGTCCAAAAGATTTTCACTTGAGAAGGTGTGTTAGATAATAATATAAATAATATCTTAATATCTTATTTAATAGTTTAAATTATTAGATTGAGATGTTTTTTTTATTTTTAAGTTCACTTCAAATCCCATCTTTAAAAAAGATCTTTATCTTTCAAATTCTACAATGATTATCTCAATTGATAATCACTCACCATATGCATATAGGATTTATAAACCAATTTTCTTAAAACATTATGAATGAAGATCATTTTGAAATTATCTCAGGTTTGATTTTAGTTTTGTTGGTATACATTTGAAAAAAAATTTAATAAATTCAAATGAAAATTCTTTAAAGAAGTGATATACAATAATTAATAATTAATGAGATTTAAACTTGTAATAGTTTGATTATTAAAACTTTAACATTTAAAAAAAAAAATATCTCAATTTTAAATTATTAAATGAAATTCAAAGACATAATTTATATAAAATAATTTTGAAATGCATTCATGCATGATAAAAACAGAAAGTATAAGAAGATATGTTTCGTCAATTTCCTTTGTTAATTTTTTTTTTAAAATATGAACAGTAATCAAATACTCCCATGTATACTTTTAGCTATTAAATTTAAGTCTCGTGGCTGTCTTTGTCCTTAACAATGGAATTTCCTGCAACACTTCAAATTGGTGCACCAGAGGACATCTATAGCTAGCATTTTCCCTTTATATTTGATTAATGTATTAACTATTAAGGTCTTGTATGGGACGCGATTTAAATTGTGTTTCATTAATATTTAAAATTTATTTTTGTTTAAAATTATTATTTTTTATTTTTATATTGTTTTAATATATTAATGTTAAAAATAATTTTTAAAAAATAAATAAAAAATATTATTTTAATACATTTCTAAAAAAAAAAATTTAACTAAATTTTCTATCTATCATGATTCTAAATACTTAAATATAGCTGTCCTTGTAGCTAAGTAGCTTGCATTTGACATGCACACACGATACAGTTTAATCTTGCTTGAGCACATTGATGAATGAATGTCTTATCATGAGGACTCCAAATGATAATCGGCTTATGATTTAAGAGGGGGCATAATATTTGTTGGATGGGACATCTCAGTAATCTTAAATCTAAATATAAAAAGGATAAAATTACAAAAGGAAATACTATTATATTTAACACTTTTACCAATAAAATTTTTTATTGGTATTTATTTTATCATTTTATTGGGGATAATTTTACTCACTATTCACGGACAAAAACCATCAATCGATAAACTTTTTATCAGTAATTTCATTTTTATTGGTAAAAAAAAAACCCAATGATGTAATTTCACAGATGAAAAATATACGTAAAAAAAACAATTTATCCATTGG
>Ga0307517_10014343_pt1 | contig 10651 bp, 3 predicted proteins | sample 23_EM_MG_FD_194515 | JGI IMG/M metagenome (GOLD analysis project Ga0307517, IMG submission 194515) | Populus trichocarpa ectomycorrhiza microbial communities from riparian zone in the Pacific Northwest, United States - 23_EM | ecosystem: Host-associated > Plants > Roots > Unclassified | place...
ACTCTATCGATGGAGAGGAGCGTGTTCTTAAAAGCATTACTGTTGAAGAAAAAGAATGGTAGTTGAGAATTCTTGAAAGATTGAGGACCCAATCATGATAAATATTTATTTGAGGGCTTGATCAAAACTACCTATATAGTTGGAGAGCTCATTTGCACTTATTCCTTTGTCCGGACACACTGGCGGTTGAGGACGATAGCTTTCTCCCATCGAATGAGCTCATCCATGACGCTAGGATAGGACGTCGTTGTGCGCGTTGCAGCACAGTCAAAGAGAAAATTGCCTGACGTTTTAAGTGTGACTGATTATTGGTCGCCTGCTGGATCTCGATTATAATAAGTTTTGGATTTTCAATTTAAGAAACTTCGTACAGCTGAAAATCCTTTTAGAAGCTGTGCCAAATATCCCGTAAAAAAATTAAGAAACTTCGTGTAGGTTCACTGGCAGTAAAGTTCCTCTTCTTCTTTTTCTTCTTCTTCTTCTTCTTTTCAACTCACCTCCTTCTTAAACCGTTCCTTTTTATATTTCAACTTCTCTTTTTTTTATTAATTTCATCTTCTTACTCTTTTAATAGTCACCTACCTGAGTTGTATTTTAATTTAATAAGCTGATTGAATCATAACAATTTATATATAATATAATTTTAAACTCGAATTAAATAAAGAGTCGGGTCAAGATATCTTTTTAATCTCATTTTCAAGCTTTTTTTTTCTTCTTGATCGACCAAGTTATTTTTGAATTAACCAAATTGACCGTGTTATATCGAAACAACATCCACATAGTTAAATTTTAAACCCAAGCTTAGTAAGAAGTTGGGTTAAGATTTTTTTTTCTTATCAATTTCATTTTGTTTTTTCAATTTCATCCTCAAACTTTTTATTATTGTTGATGGTTCTCAATGTATTTAATTAAACACATGCATGATTTTTTTTATAATTAGAATTAAAAAAACATTTAAAAAGCTTGTATATTTATTTTTTTATCAAAAAAATTATCCGATGGCGACGAAGCGCTGATCAAATAAGTAGTTTATTCTATTTAATACACCAAAATTGATGTAGAGTGTATATATATATATATATACCTTTAAAATCGTAGTAGAGGAGAGGAGAGGAGTGAATGGCTAAAAGGCTGCCTGGGATGTCAAGTAAAATTTGTATTCTTTGGAAGAAATTACTGGAATTGGGAATTATGAAATTGGAGATAAAATTAAGGAAATAACTTGGAGGGTGCGTGGCTTCTGGATGATGTGATTTTCCCTTGGATTATATATATATATACCTAATTAATATCTAGAATCTTGCTTACTTTTTTGGACTAAATAGATAACGTGGAAAATTCTACCACCCACGTACCAGCTAGCTGGGAAGGAGTTTCAAAGTGTAACTTTTCTGTGTGGACTTCTTACAAGCCACTTTGACCACACTACAAGTACATAACAAAAAGGATTCATACTTTCCTACTTCCTTCTATTCTTTTCTTTCTTTTATGTTCGGAGACTTCCTTTGCTTCTTCTTCTTCTTTATTTTTTTATTTTTATTTTTTATGTTCGGAGACTTCCTTTACTTTTATATATTATATTTTCAATGGTGTCACTAACACCATTGAAAAGTGGCATATATCATGTTTCCACACCATGAAATTCCCATTAACATACATTTTAGTCCCTAAGTTTTTCTTAAAATGTATTGTGGTCCCACATCTTGTTTTTTCTACCAATAAAGTCTTTAATTGAAAATTTTCTGGGCATCTTATTTCACAGCAAATATAATTTAGACCCATACATATATGTTTTTCTTCAATTAAGTACCTATATCTCAAATTGTAAATTTGTTAAAATTAGTCAAACAATTTAAATGAATTGATGAATAAGGCAAGAGTTAAGTGAATTTAATGAATAAGGCAAGAGACTCAAGATAAACACTTGCTTTTATCTATAATTTTTAGTTTTTTCATCTTAAATCTCCTTGCTAAATTAATTTAAGTATCGGAAGGTTAGAGTTTCATAATTGATTTTTTTAAAATAATAATATTTTAAATTTCAGCTTTATGAATGTAGATAATCACAAGGATATATTTTCAGAATAAAGCAAAGTAACCACCATTTTATAATTTAACATAGAAAAAATTACTATATATACCAACTAGAACTATTATCTAAGAACATGGGCCAGTCAAGAAAGTTATTATAAATCATTAAATTTATTTAAATTATTTTTTAATTTCCTAACATTATTATATGATTTACTAATATTTGGTGTAATAATTTTTCAAATAGATTTTCACATCAAAGAGGGGAAAACGCTTTGGGACCCCAGGCGCGCACCGAAGACTAAAGTGGTATGGTTATAAAGCTTGTCGTTTAGTATCACTTTCTAATTTCTTATAAGTATTTTATTTTCATGGTAGATAATACTAGATAAATCAAGGTAAAAAATTTACAACACAAAAAAGATTAGATTTGATAGGAAAAAAATTTCAAGAAAGATAAAATTGTAAAAAAATAATAATTTCAAAAACCATCTCAAATAAAAAGAATGAGAACCAAATTTTAAATAAAAAGAATGAAAAAAAAAATCATTAATTTCATAAATTATTCTAAATTAAAAAAATTATATAAAGAGAATAGCGATAAAATTTCAAGGATAACAAATCTCAATGGTTGATTTGATTTTTTTTAGGTTAACACAAAAATTGAGTAGGAGAGTTGGGGAAAAAGCCACTCACGCCAAATCAGCAATAATTATGCAACGGCGCTGCTTGTATGTGAAGTGGATACCGAGATGCTTCGATCGATGTCTTTGAAGCAAGGTTTTAGCCACCAAACAGTGCTGCACGTGCCGTCCAAACCTGACGGACATTGTTCACACACTTCTAGCTCTTTTTTTTTTTTTTGTTTATTTATAAAATTACCACATTGCTTTGATGACAACCAATAACTACAAATAACAAAATCTAAAAGATAAAAGAAATAATAAATCAAAGGCAAAGCTTTTTAAATTAAAAGAGTAATGAAGTAATTTAACTCTTTTAAAATAAAATGAATGACTAAAAAAACCCCTGACCAAAGTTTAATATTTTTGCTTTCAATGGTAACAAATAATTACACTGTGGAATAAAAATATAAAAAAATTATTCTTGTAATGATTAATAGTTAACATAAAAAAGACCCTCTACCCCTAAAACAAAACTAAATGATTTTGCCCATGAAAAATAAAATAATAAAATAATAATTTCAGTATGGAAATTCACTTTCAAAATGTGAGTATTAAGCACCATAAAACGAGGAATTTAAGTTTTCGTTATAATAAACCACGAGGAATAAAAGACACACGTGCTTTCAACATCCCATTTTAAGCCCCGCGTTCCAACGTAACAAAAGCTCATTCAGTCCCCATGTGTCAGCTTAGCTACCCTTTGGTCTTTGCGGCTTAAATTTTGAACGCGGCGTTTCTGACCTCTTACAGTCGAGGCTTCACTACCCTTTGTAACATTTATGTACATATAAAACCCAATAGCCGCAGATTCTCTTCATCAACAAACATCACCAAAAAAAAAAAAAAAAACCACACTTAAGCCGAACAAAGAGAGAACACAATTATTACAATATATAGTTGAAAGTAACAAAAAATCTACAAATGGTGAAGTTCAATACAGAGAAGCCAGTTGCAGAGAGAAGTGACTCAAAATACAAGGGTGTTAGAAAAAGAAAATGGGGCCGGTGGGTGTCTGAAATCAGGCTACCGAATAGCCGGGAAAGAATTTGGTTAGGATCATATGATTCGGCTGAAAAAGCAGCACACGCTTTCGACGCAGCCCTTTTCTGCTTGCGCGGCAACACAATGAAGTTTAATTTTTCGGAGAACCCTCCAAACATAGCAGGTGGCGGCTCACTTTCTCCCTCTGAGATTCAAGAAGCTGCCGCGAGGTTTGCCAATTCGGAGCCCCAAAGAGGCCAATCCGGTAAGCTCGAGGCGGATCAATCCACATCTGTGTCCGAATCTCGACCGGAATCACCTTGTCTTTCGGCAGCATCAGATGGTACTGTCCGAGACATGCCATTTTTTGATATGGCAATGAGTACAAGTTCGAGTAATCACCCCACAGAGTATGGGATATTTCCGGGTTTTGACGATCTTCACAGTGGTTTTTTTGCGCCATCATTTTTACCCAATCTTGATCATGGAGAGGGGTTCAATCTCGATGGTGTTTTGGAAGAAGATTCGTTTCTTTGGAATTTCTAAAGAGACTTTGCTTTTGGTCAGAAATCCTGGATAGTTTTAGTCCCCAGAATTACTGACAAATTCTTTTTGACCCACTTAGGTGTAATTGATGGACCATCTTGAAACGGCCATCCTCCATCGCCTTCATTGCTCTGAATGCAAGTCAAGAGTTTCACGATAATGGTGTTACGTTTGTAGATTTTGCAAGTTATTGTCTTGACAGTAAATATAAATAAAAGAAGATTTTTTTATAAAATCATTATTTTGATTAAATTATTTTTATTAACCTTTTTCTAACATTTTTTTTAAAGATTATAATCTAATTCTTAAATTCAACCGTTTATATTTCAATACCTTAAATAATACATGTGCCAAAGCGACTAATCGACGAAAATATAATCTTGCAAAGATGTTGTACATAGATAATCACTGATCAGTAAATTGATTAGCACTAGGCACAGATATGATTTTTTTCATATATATAGAAAAACACATTTTTGGGAGTTTTATAAGAAACAGGAATATAGTTAAATAATAATAATAAAAAGTCATTACATGGCATGTCATATTTTATACTTGACTCTGTATCATATATTTAATCTTCTTAGTTAGTTATATATTTAAATCAATACCATCTACATGGATAAAAGTTAAAAATGAACTTAGATATTATATGGAAATTTTAAAATACTTTAAAAGGTTATTTTTGATAACTTGTCCGTTTGTATTTACAAAATAAACTAGTGCAATTATTATTATTATTATTATTATTATCATATGTTAAAAGAGTTTGATTTTTCAATATATCAATGTAGTAATGAACAGTGAAAAACCAAACACCTTTTACTTTAATCATTAAAATTTTAGAGGAATTTTTTTTTATGTTCTAGGTCAAGGGATTTCATCATGGATCTTGTAGTATAGAAGTTCTCTTTCAATATATTCCTGTCAAGTAAAATGTTTTTTGTCCATTCAATGATGCTATCATAACTAATCTCACTCAATCCATAATCTGACTTGATGGTAAACACTCGTGCAATGACTAATAATTTACTGTGATTTGTGTACCCATCCCATAATAATTCATTAAATTCTTTTAAAATTTTAAAAATTTTAGTTGCATCTATATTTGATTCTTCATCTACATGTGAACCTTACATGAATAATAATGATTCATTCTTATTGCATCTATCACTATACTCTCATAATAATTACTATTAGCATTTATAACTCTATGTATGTTGTTAGAACTAGATGTTGAGTCAACAATCTCTTATAACATGGTCTCATAAGGAATATAGGGTTCTACACGTGTAAACCAACACAAAACAAACACTCTTTTTAGAAGATCATCGTCACAACATCTAATTGGTGGAACTTTTTATTTTTACACTTAACACATGGATATCTAATTCTACCTCCACTAATATTATTTAGATTTGAAAGTATAAAATTAATAAAATCCTGAATTTCTTTACAATAATATTCCCTATACAATTCTTGGGGTGAATTTCGATTCATTAAAAAACGATCATCTAAGAATAATCATCCATCACTTATAAAACCTATATTGAATATTGATGAAAAAATCTGTTAATAATATAACCATAAATTTAAAATTCAAAATTGATAATTAAAAATAAATTCACAATTCAGTAACCAATTATCATTTATATAAAAATTCTATGGTGTGTCAAAATATGAACTAAATAAATCAAATTAGCAACAAATAATCGGTACTCAACTAATTATCTATCATGTATTGAATTTAAGTTTATTCAATCTAAATTAATACCATTTAATTGTTATCAATTCCACAAAAAATTAATTTTATTAAAATTTCTAACTCATTAATAAAATTAACAAAATATGATTGGTATCTAATGGAAAACCCATCATTTCTTCAAGTATAAACACTTAAATTATAAAATGAAACTCATTTTCATCAAATTATATACAAATTCATTTTTTTTCAAATCCCAAACAAATCTTAACATACAAATCATACTTTAATACGACTAAATTCTCAATGAGAAGATTACACACACACACACTACATAAAAATATTAATAAATTAACATAAAAATTAAATGGATAGGTTTGCTTACTTGATGCAGGGAATTTTTAGAAAAACTTAAATCAAAATAGTGATGTTGATACTACTGAGTGTTGGAGTAGCTGAATTTATGAGGATAAGGCCTAGATTTATAGCAAAATAGGAGGGAAAAGGTTGTTATTTTCTGCAGTGAAAAGAAAAAAAGGAAGAAGATGTGGGACAAGGCTTCTATGTGTTAAAACACTTTTAAATTTGCTGATGGAACTCTCGATGAAAACTGGTGATGGAATAATTCAATTGGAAAATAATGACATGCCATGTTACTGATAGAATCACTGACTTTGTATTTCTTAATTTCTTATTATTTTTGTTTTCTCAACAATTTCATCGTCATTATTGACATAATATATTTCATCGCTAATGTTATCGGTAATGTTTGACCGATTATTTCAATCACTATTGTAATCAGATATTACTGACATAAAATATTTTATCATTAATTTTGTTGTTATTGGACAATTTTATGGTAGTGATTATTGTAATTTATGTTTAAATTATTTTTCCAAATAAATTTAATATAAATAAATTGTATTTACATTATGTATTTATAAAACCGATAATCATGTGTACTTAGCTACTAGATTAAATATCCAAGATAAATATAAAAAAAGTCAATAAAATAAAAAAAACAGTCGAGATAAGATAAGATATTTATATTTTATTTCTTTTAAATTTTTTTACTTGGAAAATAAACTCCCTGTTTAAGTTTTTAACTAGTTTTCATATATTTGTTTTTAATTTATCAATTAACATATATTTTTTTAATCAATTGTATTCAGGATATGCATACATCAACTTTACATTCTTCAACTAACAATTTTATGATAAAAAAAAGCACCTATAACACTAACACGTCTTTCTTTTGTATTAAAAACTAATTTGTTAGCAGGAAATTAAATCATACAAGTATTGCTAGACTATTCACTTGACAATCAATAGCCTAGCCTGATTCCAGATTGATGGGCTCTTTTTTTTTTTTTTTTTCCTTACTGTCAACGGCATAGTTATACTCTAGCTGGCTGGCTAGTTGGATGGGAATTTAAAATGTTATAATAATCCCTGTGCGTTGAGTTTTTACAGTTCACAAGAGAATTTCAAAGTAGCGTCGTGGATTGACTCCCAAAGAGCTCATCCATGACGCATTGCACGAGCTGGGCATACGCGTTAGACTTAGCTTACGCATTGCTTGGCGTTGTAGCCATGACGCATGGATTTCTTGCCTTGTTACGTTCTCCGTGACTTGATCATTGCTCGACTAAAGAAGCAACAACGGAGCTTCCATCTTTGATTGAATTTTGGCGTCCTGATAAGTCTCATTTCAGTAGTTTGGAACTTAGAAGCATCTGTATAGCAATAATTCCTCTAAAAAATTGAGGCTTCAACCGCGAATATAAATCTATGCATTAACAATTTGATGAAACTATAAAGAAATTAAATTTATGTCACATTAACTTTATTTACTTGGAATGTAGTAAAGATTTTTTTTTAATAACATGAATATTCAAGCTATGTGCGTGATCAATGAATAGATCGAAGAAGGGGGACGAGTTTCCACGTCACAAGGGACAAACAATGGCCTGACCCCAAGCATAGAGTTGATAAGTATAAAAGAGGCGATGGTTGTAAAGCTTTGTCCTTTAGCATCATCACCCTCTCTGGATTTTGAGTATTTTATTTTTGTTGTAGATAATTTGAACCACGAGAAATAAAAGTCACACGTGCTTTCAAAGCCCCGCGTTAAGACAATAACTTACTCATCCTCCACGTGTCAGCTTCACTGCTTTTTTTCGGCTTTTCTTTTCAACGCGCCTCATCCTTTTTGACCCTTTACTGTCATGGACATACTTTACTGCCATCGGCCCTCAGCCATCAGCCATCAGGCACACATATATAAACCAGAGAGCCGCAGAATCCCTTCACAACAAACACCACCACAAAAGCAGAGAGCACATCCTCTTCTAAGATCAACTAAGAGGAAAACAAATCACTACATGCATACAAACTAAAACCATAAATGGTGAAGCACAGCGTCGAGAAGCCAGTTGCAGAGAGAAGCGACTCAAAATTCAAGGGTGTTAGGAAAAGAAAATGGGGTAAGTGGGTGTCAGAAATCAGGCTACCGAATAGCCGGGAAAGAATTTGGTTAGGGTCGTATGATTCTGCAGAAAAGGCCGCACGAGCCTTCGATGCCGCCCTTTTCTGCTTACGCGGTCGAGTTGCGAAATTTAATTTTCCGGAGAACCCTCCAAACATAGCGGGTGGCAGGTCACTTTCTCCAGCTGAGATTCAAGAAGCTGCAGCAAGGTTTGCCAATTCGGAGCCTCAGAGGAGCCAACCGGACCGGTTTGAAACAGATCAATCCGTATCTGTATCCGAATCTCGAGCAGAATCTCCCTGTCCTTCGGTTGTATCTGATGGGACTGTCCAGATGGAAGGTGGTGAATTGATGTGGGATGGGCCGTTTTTGGATATGTTAATGAATACGGGTTCGTGTAATCACTCCACGGAATATGGGATATTTCAGGGTTTTGATGATCTTTACAGTGATTTTTTCCCACCATCATTAATTCCTAATCTTGATTATGGAGAGGAGACCAATCTTGATGGTGTCTTAGAACAAGGTTCGTTTCTTTGGAATTTCTAAAGAAACTTATTTTTTGGTCGGTAATTCTGGATTGTTTTAGTTCCTAGAATCACTGACAAAATTCTTTTTTCCCAGGTAAGGTTTACTTGAGGGACCATCTTTAAAAGGCATTCTTTTTTACCTTTAGACTTAAACATCACAACTACGGTGTTAAGTTTGTAGATTTTGTATGTTATTGTCTTGAAATTTAATATCAATAAAATAACTTTTTCTTGTTAAATTATCATTAATATCTTAAAATATGCGGGTTCTAGGGCATGATGTTCATGTGGGAATTAAGTATTGAATGCGGCATGTCCTCTGGTCTTTCAGTGAATGTGGACCAAACAGAACAGATCTTCCACCGCGAAGCGTTATCTTTTTATTCTTTTAACCACTTTCTCAAGAGAATGTGCATGAACATCTGGAGACACTAGTTAGGCTAAGCCAAATTGATACACTTAATCCTCCACAAAACAGAGCAAATTAAAGCTCCACCACCTTAATATACCACAGACAAGGAGAGAGTAGGAGACCGAGTTCTTAAAGCTTAAAATCAGTCAGTGGATAAAGATACATATAGACTCCCGTATCATCAAAGTATACACATACATACATAAATATATATTCCATGATTAAAACTCTTAAATCTTTCAAAGAATTGTATAGAAAAAGAAACACGAAACTAATACCTCGCATTGGGGAAACCCCATTCACTTAAAGTCCAATATCTAGCATTTTCTATCAACCCCAAATGCAATATTCTCTTGTTTCTATACTCCTAGTCAAATCCCACAAGCAGTTGCGGTTAATAGCCACCTTACTGCACTTGCCACTTGAGAATAGCAGAACGTTTTCCCACTCTTCCCGTACTTCTTGTAGCACTCATTTTCAAGGAAGGAGGCTGGTGTACCTTCATTGCTGCAAAGGAGAGGAAGTAAATTAAAGTCTACCATGATTATCTTCTTTCTCCCCATCAAACAACAGACATCATGCGAACCCCAAAGGGAATGGTCTGCTTACTTTTATGTTTCCAACCGTGTGGTCAGCTAGCTTCAAAGCATTTAATAATCTTTGTTTGCTTGCTTCTCTCAGTGTTTCAGATATGGCATTCTTGTCAACCTTATTGTTCTGCTAACAAATAAAAAACAATCACGGTTGCCCGGAAAGAAAATAGAACATGCATTTCAGAAATCTAAGTTACTTCACACGTCAATCTAGATGTCCACAATCCTAACAGCCAAAATGAAGCTGTCACGCAATATGGAATCGATCAATCATCAATTGCATTTACTCCTAGCTGCTTACAATCAGGGAAAAAATAGATGCCATTAATTTACTAAGAACAGGCCTGTTTATCAAAGTTTTTATTCTGTTAATAATTTTCTTCTGTATGCTAGCTGCAAAAAGTCATCTCATCTACTCTTGATTTTCTTGATAATATTGATCTAGGTAGGCTCTTCACAACTTCGCTACCAGCATAGAAACTCGACCAATGAGATGGTTAAACAATGTTGAGAATTTGAAATACCACTCCCAGCAGAAACATTGGAAAACGTTCTACTATTATATATGGAAATAGAGCTGCTAGAAGACATAAATTACCACATCTTACAGTTTGTACATGTAGCTCAAATCCTCAATTTGGTTATGCACACTAGGGTTAAAAAGAGCTCACGGTATTAAATA
>Ga0307517_10014344_pt1 | contig 10651 bp, 10 predicted proteins | sample 23_EM_MG_FD_194515 | JGI IMG/M metagenome (GOLD analysis project Ga0307517, IMG submission 194515) | Populus trichocarpa ectomycorrhiza microbial communities from riparian zone in the Pacific Northwest, United States - 23_EM | ecosystem: Host-associated > Plants > Roots > Unclassified | place...
CTACCTCTCAGTAGCTAATAACTAACGGAAAACCATCATATTGAACTCACTGCGCTAAAATAAAGATAACTTCGAAATGTGAAATCACTCTTCCGGTTTTGAATGACACCCGTGCCGAGTCAATGATCATTTTCCGCCGCGACCAGCGAAATCCGTTGCCAAAAGTATCAGATCGGTGCCAGATTCGATTGTTGGAATATCAACCTTAAATTTGCAGGCGAGAATACAGCTTTAACGACAAAATTCACTGTAAGTACCCGTACCCATATGACACCCATAACGGCCGTCACTCGATGGGTCATGACGGGTACATGCCGTCGAATTCCGGCCCGTTGAGCATTCTGCTCGAGTCTCTGACGGTACGGGTATTTAACCGTAGGACCCGCCCATAGAACCCGTAGCTACGGGTACAGTGTGCAGCCCTACAAATAGTATGGGCCTCGAGACTGATAATGAAGAAGGCTTCGTGGATATTTTCAAGAAGGTGCGACAGTGTACATATGCTCAAAAATCCGCTGGACGGCGATGATAATGATCTCCTATGTTCCAGGACGAATATCCACACAAGGAGGGTATGTCATCAACGACAGCGAGTTCATATAAAGCAGAGCCGCAGATAGGAAGAGGCCGACCCCTGAGGTCGAGCGAAGAGGGTTGTTGGTCGTGGACATGTTTGTAACAAAGTTTGCAGGTGGTATAGCGTCATTTGATGATAAGCAATGATAAAATGAGCTACCTTGGCGTTGGACATAGCTTTGCGGAGATTTATGATCAGGCACAACGGGATACAGTCTCTGGACTCGTATTTTCTAGGAAAATCCACCATACACCTGGGAAGGGATGTCGGCAGTGGGGGCAGAGGCGTGTTTCCAGAGCATGAAGGTCTCTGTGCTAGCCGTTTTGTGTGCGAGAGCCGTGCAAAGGATGGTGGGATTTCGCATGTGCGTTCGGGATGGATAATCGAGATTAGTTTGAAAGCCATGCCCATGAGAACATGTTGAGTGGAGAGAGCTTTGTTGATGTCGGCACGTTTGTGAAAAATATAGTGTGGAGGTGGAAAGCGGTTTCATAGCGGAGCTGGGTAATACTCTCTCAGTCTTTACGAAGTGATGCATTTCTTAGAACTTTCCTTTTTCTGATAGACAAGGAAGAGTGCAGTGTTTAGGGTTGGATGGGATGAAGTATGTGCTTAGTTGTGTGTGGTACGGACCTCAACGTTCAACATTGGTTGGTCGTCGAGTTCATCGCAAGGGTGATACGATGAACCAAAGCTGAGAGGATTAATGGAAGGGAGTCGCTAATGAGCATGGCTAGAAGGAGTAATAGAGGCGCAAAAAGTTGAGCCTGGAGGTGGAAAAGAATCGTCGGACCATCGGCTCTAATAGTAACGAAAGCAGGTGCATCCGAAGTCCCGTGGAGACATTAGTCAGCAACAATTGCTCATTCCACCAACATGTCTCTTTTCAATTCCTTAATTTCTGGTAGTACATTTGATCTTCGACAAGGTCTTGTATGTGCATGCGTTCAAGGAGTTCCAGTAATCTGGATGAAGGACTGACTGAACTTCTGTAAGTCTTTCGTCACTCAATTCAAGGGGGCTTGAAATTGGTCTTGTGCATTTTTTTCCATTCGTAAATCGGATAGTCTTACTTACACTCAACTGTTTTTTTTATCAGCGATATTACCTCCTCAGTCAAACGATATCTGAATGGAACTGTCCTACGTCTCCCATTGACTTCTCCCAAGTCGACGCGGTTGGACTCTTCGTCGAGTTCATCCTCTTTCCTTGTTCATACATGCCTTCGCAAACCACAGGAATCTTATGCCCTCTTACAGGAGAGCATTGATCGATATCACCCACCTGTCTCGTAACTGGGCTTGGTGTCTAAGCTGAATGCCTCGATGAGCTTGATCTCATCCATCAACGCCTCCTCGAACGTACAGCCATAATGTTGCTAAGTCCCTACTTCCTTGTCGTAGTGGTCCTCTTCATCGGTGAAACCTCCCTCATTCTCATCATTAACCCCTTCAACACCCAAATAAGATCCTCATTTCCTTCCCTCAACAGGATGCCTAGCAACTGCTGCTGGATCATCGTGATATTCCTCCAATGGCCTCAAGGTTTTGTGCCTCCAGATGGGCGGTTTACAAAGGCACGTGGCTTCAAGGAAGAAGATGGGAGGAACCTTATGCATCCGCTTACGAGGTATTTACAGAGTAAGAAGTGACTCGCAGGAAAGGCTGGACAGGTGGATACTCATTCTTCCACTTCCCGCTGATATGTGTCATTGATTGGCATTGTGATTGGGGTCCCCTCTAGTTTCCTCCAGGGTTTCTCGAATCGCTTCCGCCAGCTCGACAACTCGCGATAACGCGCCCGCTCTGTTAACAAGGGATCGAACTTTCGGTCATACTTAGGTCGGCGCCAGCTTTGTAACCAAGATCCAGACCAGTAAATTGCATTGTGGCGTGTGGAAATGGTGGAGGAAGTCATGTTTTATCTGTTGCCAGCTATGGACGTGGTGAGTTTTCTGATATTCTTGATATGAACTATTGACTTACTGGCTCTCCACGATCTTCATCGTCTTTAAGCGTGGTATCAACTTATGGGTGCATCGAGGCCAACGATTCCAGCGACCTGCACGGTATCAAATTTTTGATCAGTTTAGGATTTGAAGGCCGCATCTGGGGATCGAAGGATCAGTAGTGCCACTCCATCACGTTAATCATGATAGAGAAGAGCACAGAAGGTACACCGCCGTTGTTTTTTATCATCCTCACTGTTAACGCCCACCTCTCTTTTATTTGCAGATCCGCCCAAATCCTGCTCTTCAATAGTCAGGGGTGTCCCCAGGGATTGAATGCCCAAAGCCTTCCCCTCAGATAACACGACCTATTGCAGAAGCGATACGAGGAAGTGGCAACTTTATTCAAAGTAAGTTTGTTGCATCGGCAAATTGTGGTGGAAGTTGCTACTGAGATGGTCCGTTGGAAGGTGCTGGGGACTGACAGGTGTGCCACGGAAATTAGAGCTGCAGGGGGTGGTGGAGAGCCCGCAGTCGGAACAGCAGGAGGTGGTGGAGAGACAGCAGTCAGAGCTGCGGCTGGTGCTTCATCATAGACAAGAGGCAGTAGTTCGCTATCCGATATACCCCCTTCATAATCGTCTATGTCCACTCTCGTCCCAGGTGGGATGAAGTCAGGCGTGATGAAGGTCAATTCTGCCATTGCTCGATTGACGTTGTATGGTGGTGTCGCTAACCTCGCTTTTGCTAAGCAGGTTCTTACAGCATGTCGGAGTGGATGAATCAATGCCACCAACAAACATTAATCTTTACCTCTTACACACGTCCTGGGTAGCACCAATATCTCCCATGTCCTGGTCGCTATGGATGAATACTAGGTTGACACTGTATTTATCACAAATGCATCATGACAAGGCTACAATTGCCTTCTTTCGGAATGCAGTGGCCATTGACAAAAAGCAGTAGTCAAAGGAAAGCCAGCATTGTCATACTTATTCATACTTTAGAGCTCGTCGCAAATAATCACCAGCAGAAGATTTACTCCACCTCTAGTATGTAATTCTCATTTTAAGATTGAGTAAGCACACCCTTCCTCCCTTCTATTTGGCGACTGATGAGTCGTGTTTCAACCTTGGTTTGCTGATCCACCAGGAGGATAACCCCTCCCAATGTCAGTGGCGGTCGAATATATGCAACGCCCCCCTAAGTCTCTAGGAATCATGTGGTGGCTTTATCCCAGACGTGAGGTGCCAGTGTAACCAGCATCGCAATCGAAGGACCAATGGCAAAGATGTTCCAGGATGTCGACATTTTTATATGCCCCTCGCCTACTCCTCTTTATGCGTCTACCATAAAAGAAAAGCAAACACCATATTCCACATCACTACCTCGATCAATATTTCCAGTGTGGAAGGTGAGAAGGGCTATTCGACCTTGACGAAACGGGATTCTCGGTTGCAAGAAAGGCGCTAGTCAGAGGGAAGGGCGAGGTGAACATACGGGCCGTTTGGAGTCTGCTGCCAATTGGCAGCAGTGGGGAAGAGAGTGTGCCATCCATTTCCACCACAAAGATGCATACCACCTGCGGACTCTCACGACCACAATTAACAAACACCTGTCCCCACGCCTTCCCCAGAGGTCGACCTGTTGTCCTTTGCGCTTCAATTCCAAAACTATCTCAACTCCTTAGCTCCGAACCCGCCAAGGGGGTGTCAGAAAAAAAATTAAGCATATCACGTCGAAATTTTTTTTAAGGCCTCAAGGCTAGGACTAACTAACTGAGTGTGGGAATCTCCTTCTAAATATGTATAAATCATGTGATTTGGTCTGTTATCTAATCCCATCTCATTTCTTCTGTCGTTTCCTGCGACTATCCGACGCTGCGCACGACTCACAGACCCAGTTCTGTATCTTGAAGTCAAGTCGCACGCACTTCATATGAAACTATGTAGTTCATGGTGCCAGTGAGTAACTGTCAACATTTCAACACCACGCTGAAGACTTACCCATCGAGTTTCGCAGCCAGCCTTATTACATTCGATAAGGCCCTCACCACGCTCGACTTCACCTCCTGAAATTACTTCCCCGCAATCGCACTCGTACAGTGTAGTTGGGTGCTTCCCTCGTCGTTTCCGACTACCTCGGCCCTCCGTCATGGCTGGCTCTTCTGTAAGCTCCGTTTCGTGCACTGTTTGAGCGAATGGACTTGAATCCACATTGATAGAAACACCAGGCCTTTGGACTACCTCTCTCTCATTATTAGGACTTGAAGTAGGCTTGGGAGAGGGTAGCGAGTGCTGATAAAAATTGTCAAATTGTGAGTCCACACATCTGCTATCGTCAAAACCTAACTTACGTCGATTTCGTTTTGTTCACCCTTATCCATATCCCCGTTGGTATCGGCGTCACACCCCGTATCCAGCGATTGGTCACCGTCTGTTGTTGTTTCTCCCGAATCATCAAGAAAGACTATATCCTCGGAAGCGCAGTCGACGTTTGCGTTCCGGAACTCTTCAAGCTCGTCGCGTCTCAACTCTTCAATGTCAGAGTCTGGTTCTGAATCTTCTTCTTCTAGGTCTTCGTTCTCATCCTCGAAATCATCTTCCTCTTCCTCGTCCATTGAAGCATCGTCCCTGCCGAGGTGGAGAATTTTTATTAGCAAGTGGTCACTCAGTTCGGATTTGGACAAACATACGGTTCAGTGAGGGTTAAACGCGAGCTGTGGGCAGCAGAGACGACCAAAGGTACGGCGGCTTTTGACTGCGATTTTCTTGTTTGTTTCACTTTCTTCCGGTCATCCCATTTTTGCTTCATCACCCTCCTTTCTGTATTTGTGATTTTCCACAGGTGTTCGTGGTCAGGCAGGCGAATATAGGGATGTCTCCCTTGGATATGATCCTTCATGCTATAACGCCATACACCCGGAGCCGTGTCGACACACCACGGACATTTTATGGGTACGTTCGAGCAGGGAGATGCAGTCGTGGACTTCTCAGCAATCGAGTACGTCAACCGCACCATACTTGGACAATTTGAATTCTTGTAATTGATTTGCTGGCCATTTTGTGCCCCCCTTCCTTTTTTCAGATAGAACACGCATTGAGCTGGTCGTAAACACAACCCGCATGGGTCTAGTGTGGCATCAATCTTGGGATCGAAGAGAATATGTGCACCCATGTGTTCGAGGAGGCGTTGGGGCTGCTCAGGAAGTTCGCCACCACAGCCTGGGCATGGCTTTTTCCCAAGGAGTTCCACCTCTTTCAACTCGTCTTCGCACACAAAACACGCCTTCCCTGAAGTTTGACAAATAAAGGTTAGTAATCGCAAAAAGTCTGGTTTTGGATTCTACATACCTGACTCTTCGCGATAAGGAAAATATGTTGATCGCTTCACAAGAGGGATATTATTCGCATCTTCGCATGACAGTCGTCCAAGTAACAATGTCCCAAGTGACCGTAAAATAGCGCTTTCGAACAAATAGAATGGTTTCCCAACATGTCGTGTTGAGATATCGGGGTTAATCGCTTCGATCAAACGACCTTGCACTCGGTGGGTTGTCCCTCTAGATAGCGACCACTTCCAATCGTGCTTGAGATCTGCGCTGTCCTCGACAGTGGCAGGAACAAGGTAAAGCATCTGGAAGGAAACAAATGCTGAAGGTTCGGATAGTAGGTCCACTGAGAGAGAATCGACATGTTTCGAGTTGAAAGTAATGTCATTCGTTTCCCCGATGCACACAAATAGGCGTCCTTCACACTTCAAGAGCGTTGCAATCGGGAAATCCATGTCAATTGTGGGCCCCTGGAGCCCGTCGCTCAAATCTGACTCGATGATATCTCGACGCGAATCATGCTTGATTGCGTACCGAGAGACATTGGCATAAAGTTTGAGTCGATCTCGAGATCCAGGATTTCTGAGATCCTTGAACCGGTCACTGAGATATCGGCTTTTCCAAACCTTGGTGCCATCTAATTCGAAGCACGGATCATGCTTTTTGATTTCTTCTTCTTCTGCTGCGGCATCTTCAAGCTCTTTGTCGACTGCGTGAGGCGGTTGGGCATCCGAATTTTCTGCTTGTCCTAATCCATCATCGTAATCCTCAGCTGTATCGTCGTAGTCATCAGCGGCCCGTGCTGCACGAACGATGTCAATTCCAAATGGCTGGAGCATGTTAATTGATGGGTTATTTGCGGCTTCAATTTTTTTGAGAACCTCATCCAAGCGAGGAACCTCCTTGACATTCTGACGCCCTCGCATCCAGCAGGTCTGAAGGTTGACTTCGGAAAAATAAACATTCCCCTTCCAAGCAGAAGGTTTAATGTGATCCACATCCTTATGGATTGCCATTCCATCCTTGGAAACCGCCGGAAGTTTGAGTCGGCGTGGAGAACGATCCCATTCAGGATGATTCGCGAGAATGGCCGAAACTTCAGTTGTACCCCCGAGGCGCAGGATTAATTGAAGAATGTCTAATGTTGAGTCGTTCCCCACCATCGTTCGAAGAATCCCAAAAATGTCCTCAAGTCGATCCGTTCCCAGGAGAATTAGGAAGAACTTCCCAATCGGATTGTCGACTTTTGCTTTGGCTACGCAGAAATACGCATTTTTAACCATGATCATGAGGTCAATATATAGTTGAGAAGGCATGAGTTTCGTTCCAGCATTGTCTTCGTGTGCCATTGCAAGAAGCATGTGGGCGGCGGTACTGAGAAGCGTGAGCTGCTCAGATAGAGATAGCTCAACGCAGACGTAAGGGAGCAGGATATTCATAAAGACCTTTCCAAGGGTACGGAGTGCTTCCCGTGTCTCGGTAAAACCTGGTCGTGCAGACGCATCTGAATCAAGTGACGGTAGGGCCCAGATTTTTGAGAGTAAATCATATGCCAATTTGACGTCCTGCTTGTCATCAGGCCTGAGCAGGCTATTGATCTGGGATGCTGGAACCTCGTTTTTCCGAAGCTGGGATTGAAGCATAGACGGGAGAATATCCACGCCATGGACTTTGGTTCCTCAGTCTCGTAGAAGCAGATTTCGGCACCGTTTGAAAATGTGCTTATAATCTTTATCTGCAGTTACATCATCATCACCGACTTCGAGGTTCATGAGAGGAAGGACTGAAAGAGCTGGATAGATTGGCGAGGATGTTTCGAGTTGTTTCTTGAATGTCAGATGAATTAATGCTTCGCCGCGGCGAGACTCTCCATCTGAAGCAATAGAAATTGTCCGGAGGTTGGTTTTAGCGACGCCATTGAGAGTTGTCTGAATAACGGTTGCATGTTCGCGCCCACTCTCTCTACCGCACTGCCCTGATATTAGGGCTGGCAGCGCGCTGTAAAGACGGTGATCTTCACTCAAAATTCCAACCGCACCAATGGTTGCCTATTGGAACAGTGAGATAAGATCAATGAGGATAATTATAGGAACATACATTTGTTGCGAGATGGACTTTCTCGTCGTTAATTTGAGCGAGGAGTAAATCGACTTCATCCTTTGATGTATACTGTAGACTGGCATTTTTGCTGTGTTCTCTGCATACTCCGATGATGTTATTGGTTTTGTCGTCCCATCTTGGACGCTCTTCCACCTTTATCTCATCGAACATCAGAACTTGATGCACAACACCAGGGTTGGACTTCAATACATCCTTGATAACAGATGTGCAAGCGACAGTATTTGATATAATCTCCTCGAGGGTTGGTTGTCCAGCAGACGGGGTGAGGCGAGGTATAAGCGTTCGGCGACGGAGGGTTCTAACAGATGGGAGGCCAAGTGCGCAATGAGCAATGTCTGCTACTCGTCCACCTCCAAGTCGCCAGAGAAGAAGTCCACGAAGCTCGTCTTCTTCGGTATAATTTCGTGTGCGGTAGACTTGCTGTGCCGCCTTGTCCAGAAGTTCGAGACACCTTTGTATTCCGCAGTTTTGAGCGATTGAAGCCTTGATGAGGCGTTCAACGCGTTCGACCTTCATACTCCCAATGGCCATAATAAACTGCTTGTGCATATCGAGTGCACGAACCTTTACAACTAACTTCTTTGCATCGTTAAGTCGTCGCAAACGAAGCGCCCGAACATTTCCAGTCTTCTCCCGAGCTACGGTGATCAACCCACCCACTCCATGGTATTGAAAAGGTGCGCTGGCATGAACTCCATCTTGGATTCGATTTATGATTCCAATGATGTTTGGATTCTCGGAAAGCGCTCTACATGACTCGCACTGATTCAAGTCAGTTCGCCCATCAAAGCAAGGATCACAGCTTCTCGAACGCAGGATGAACTTTCCGGAAGTGACAGAGTAATCCCATGAATCACCGAGCATCTCATGCAGTGCAAATGGGTACAAGGTATGTGCGCTCTTTCCAGGTGGGGGCTTGAGGACGATTCCATTGCATGACTGGACCTGACGTTTCGGCTTTGCACTGCTTCCTTGGGCTGTGGATTTTCCGGACTTGCATGTGAGCGGTGGGGCATCGGGTAGGGAGTCGACGTCGATAAGCTCGGGGATAGAATGACCACCATTTGTAGACATTATTTCTGGGCCATGGTTCAATTGCTCTCCCAGGGCCTCGAGGTGAGATTCAGGTGCCACTTGCTCTGGTTTACTGCTAAACAATCGGGGTAAGTCAATGGGAGGTTTTTACGATTTATATGATTGAAGCTTACACTCTATCGATTGCAGAAAATAATCGCTCCATTTTACCCTCAAGAAGACAGCCTTGGACACCGTGCTCGGATACAAGATAAGAAAGGAAGCGATGGAATCCCGCAAGACCTCGCGGCCCAATCACCACCAGCTTGTCCAACTCTTCAGGATCTTTCTGAAGAAGTGTATTGAGTGGGCTATCCCATTTTTCCCAAGCATCTTCGCCGTCCTCCACAGAGCCAACCGGATCGCCTGAAAATCTCACAAGGGGGTGATCATCGCTTGCCTCTTTGGTGTTACTCGGGAGTGAATCAATCCTTTGCTTAAGCGACGCAAGGAGTTGGAGTGCGATGGGACATCCACGGGTTGGTTTAGAAGTGTGGGGAGTGGACTTGAGGCTTTCCATGTGTCTGGTAGTTGGTGTGAGTGGAATGAACGATGTCGTTTGAATGCATGGAGGATTTGTCACTGTAGATGGGACTTTGGGAGGATGTGGACCGAAGAACGACATCGCCAGTGACTTCGTTCGATTCACAACATCGTCTTCCTTCCATTTCTTCTTGTTTTTCGTACATTGGGCACTGCCTTTGTGACGTTCATAGTAATTTGGCAGGCCGACGTTCCCCACATTGATCAATGTATGACATTGGGGGCAGAGAACGCGCCCATCGGAATTAATGGTGAGGTTATCAGGATTCTAGATCTAGGATGAGTGAACTGAAAACTGCCATGTAGGGAATCTTCACCTCTGGTACTTTCTTCATCAACGTTTTAGGAGTGCTAGCGGGGAGAAATGTCGTTCAAAATTTCAACATAACTATATTTCAATTTGGCTATTCTATCGGTTCTGTGGCTTGGACAGACGGGCCAAGCGATGGACCAGACATTGTCCACCAGCTGAAAGTTCTAAATCTAGAAAATGGGTCGCCTATTTTGGGCGTGGGCCTGATGTGATCTTTCCGGCAACTTTCCGGCCAAATTTGGGCCAAAGTCCAAATTTTTTTTAAGGCGGCTCCGGCTGGACTAACTAACCCACGTGATATCTCGGACTCTATTACTGTCACCCCCTTGGAACCCGCGTACAAAGCCTCCCCACTGCGTCTCCCACAGTTTCATCTATTGATCTCGCACAAACACCTGCCATGGGATCCTTCAAGCCCAGGAAATGCACCTCCGCCTCTGATGCACATGGATATGCTATGGATGCCCTGTCCCCAGCGGTTCATCCTGGAGGATATGAGCACTAACTATGAGGGTCGACAGGATTATCTAGTGTTTAAAGGTCCGGTCCGGTCCGGTCCGGTCTTTCGACCCCCAGGGCAGTAGACCGAGACCGTGACCGGTCCATGTCGGTTCAGAGACCACAAAAGACCGCACAAAACCGACGTAGACCAGTCTTGATCGGTTTTTTGCAGTCTTAGACCGGTCTGGACCGGAAATTTATTGCATGGTTAATATACTACATTTTTTACATTTATTTGTCAGT
>Ga0307517_10014345_pt1 | contig 10650 bp, 3 predicted proteins | sample 23_EM_MG_FD_194515 | JGI IMG/M metagenome (GOLD analysis project Ga0307517, IMG submission 194515) | Populus trichocarpa ectomycorrhiza microbial communities from riparian zone in the Pacific Northwest, United States - 23_EM | ecosystem: Host-associated > Plants > Roots > Unclassified | place...
CCTCTCTCTGTCTAAACGTGATTATATATATATATATATATATATTGGCACTTATAATTTAATTGTTCAGTGATCATGAGAGACAAAAGTAACAAGAAGGAAAAGTGAGGAAGAACTTTAAAGTACACTTTCTGAAGCGTGCCTTACTTGGGAAGAGAGATCAATTCAAGCTATAGTTAGTAGTAAACAGTCATTTTCTTCATGGTTAATTATGAAAAGGTATGCCTTCTTGTGATTCATTAATCTGAACCGATTCTCAATTATCGTATTTGTTTATTTTTCGAATTTAGCCATAAACATGTGAAATGCTCTTTTTTCTATCAAATTTGATTTTTTTTTTGGTAAATGACATTCCTTTTAACTATTTTAAAACAAAGCTAAAACTAAAATATTTTAGATTAATCTACCCGATCTATAATCCAGGCCAGATGGAGTTTTATAATCATGAAATAATATAAATACGATTATTTTCATAGAAAATTAGCTAGAAACAGGTGAAAAGCTATTCTATCAAACATATATACTATTTTCTCGAGAATATATAAGTGGAAAAAAACAGAGGAAATTTACAAAACATTTGTACATTCTTTTTGTAGTGTTCTTAATAGGGAAATAATCTATTTTAGAATGGAGATAAAATTAAGAAGAAATGGAAATTGGAAAATTATTTCCTGAAAATAATTAAACACAACCGCAAGCCTAGCTAGCCTTTTTTTTCCATTCTTCAAATGGACAGTACTGTAGTTTGCGGATACTCAGTTATTAGATATAAGCTGTTTCCATGCATGATCTTCAAAATTATCTTCGTCTAACAAGTATATTTGAAAGCTTAGTATAGTTGATAAATGATTATATATATATTCTCAAGTTATCATTAAGAATATTTAAATATATTAAAAAAAATAAAAAACTGTAAATACATCAATAGTTTACTTGTGAATGGCCTGCTAAATTAAGAATATTATATACTTTTACAACTTTAATTGTGCTTTATTTAATCTTAGGGTTTAGATATGTGTTAAACTAAAATACATAGTTTTTTCATTCTTAATATTTTTTAGGTTTCAAGGAGTTATGAACGAGTCCAACACACAATCTGATAAAAATATACATAATTTTTTATCTGATGGTTTGACCCACTAAGATTTTGCTTAATCATTTAAAGACCTAATTATATATATGGAAACTAGCTTGCCGGATTAAAAGCTATTGTTTTGGATTTTTTTTATTTTTTTTTATTTAGATAATAACTTTCAATTATCTAGGATTTTAATAATTATGATGTTTTTTCTTATATTTAAACGTGCCAGTAATTGTTTTAGAAGAGAATTATGAAATAAAATTTTTAAAAAAACTATTAAATTTTTTAGAGTTTCCTTACGATTAAGGATATTAAACTTAAATTTGAGAACATTAGTTTTTCTCTCTATGTATATTTTAATGCTATAGAACTTTTAAAGATTGAAAAAACATATCCATGTTATATAATGCTTTATTTAGTTATAATGCGTGTTCAGAAAATAAAATACTTATAGAAAAGAAAAGGATATATATATATATAGTCAATATCCTTGGAGAAGCTTCAGAAAAAGCCATGGACCAATACATGTTGAAGCGACCAGTGCACATGCAATTATGAAAGACAAATTTTGAGATTTTGGTTGGCTCGATAGAGGCATGATCAGGACCACCTTCTTGAATAACAGCTCTACTATATATATATTCCTTCTGTAGTGAATGCGATAAATTTGTTTAATAAATAAATTAAACTCATAATCTTAGGTTAATTACCTCAATTAATATCTAGATATGAAGCCATGAGCTTGGAGTAGGATTTCAAGAAGGGAAAAGAATATTGAATACATATTTTCAAGAAATGGATAGAGTTCATGCAAGCGAATTATGAGGAATTATAAGCTTCTTCTCCTCAAATGCTTAAACAGGTGTAAGAGAAAGAAAATCATGGGATTGAATACATCGGTTCTGTTTTCTTGCTGACCAAACAGACTGTAAGAGAAAGAAAATCATGGGATTGAATACATCGGTTCTGTTTTCTTGCTGACCAAACAGACTGTAAGAGAAAGAAAATCATGGGATTTTTATCTTTTGCAGCGGAAGAGAAATGAGGAAGAGAGAGCTGAGGTTGATTTGTATGAAAAGGAAGATGGTCAAGGAAGGGAACATCTAAGTGTGGGCTTGGTGGGCCTAGGGTTTGTCTAGCATGCGTTATCCCATTGGGCATGCTTTGTCTTTATTAACATTTTGATCCCTCTTGGCTGTTGCTATTTTAGTTTTTTTTTTTTTTGGTGTTTGATATATTGTAATATATATATATATATATATAGTATTTTTGATATTTAATATCCCGATGTGAAAAATAAATTTTAAAAAATAAAAATATATTATTTTAATATAATTTCAAATAACAAATATTTTAAAAAATCTATCTTTTTTTCTGTATTATGTGTATGTTTGTGTCCAAAAATGATTCCTTGATTGGACAAACAGGTACGTTGCCTTTTCACACATTAGGTGGAGAAGATTCCCAGACGGTCCTGATTAACATTTTTATATGGGTCCACTTAATGTGCTAAGGTTGATGTTAATTTCTTGTCATATACTATGTGTTTTTATTATTGGGAATGACCGGATTTAATTTCAACTTTGATTCTTTTATATAAAAATCTTTTTAAAAATTTTTTTAAAAAAAATAATAAGATTTTTTTATTAATCCGGTTCAATCTAAGCTCTAATTTTATATTTTATTGATTTGACTCGTCAAATCAAACTAAATTTTATAATTAGAGTTTATTTGTATATATTTAATTAATTTTGATTTTTTTTATCACCAACACTATTAAAAAAATTAACACAGCTTGTTAATTTGATTTACTCTTTTATGGCAATATATAAATGAATTATACACACATTATCGTTGCATATCCGGTTTGAAAAAATTAAGATTGTAAAACAAAAATTCTTAAAAAAAACACGTGTTTGTATATAAATAGTTTACTTAAAATTTGATGAAAGAAAGATTTGATTTAAATACATGAAAATTATCATACTAATAGGTTTAAAAAAGAAAAGAAACTATACAATAGCAATAACTTAATCCAAATGGAAAACAACTAATCAAGTTCTATAGCATGAAATTATAGATTGTTGGCTTGCAATATATATATATATATGTATAAACACACCTCTAATTAACATGTAGGCTTAATTATTCAGGTAATTAAATTTCTTGAGGACCACATATATCTTATATATTAGCTAGCTAGCCTTCTAGAAAGCAAAGTTTGAGAAGCTTTCAATGATTTCAAATCTACATGAGAATCACCAACTAATTGATGTGTGTAAAAGTCGTAAACTTAATTAGAGCAAATTGAAAAGAAGCAGTCCACAAGGAGGACCTGCTGGTGCATCAGTGTCAAATGATAAAAATGTACAGTCGAAGAAATAGCTCACTTTCAACATGGACGACGACTCCATCTCCTCCATGCTCAAATATTTCATTTCCTTCGCCAAATTCAATGGCCAAATCACATACATTTCAGTGATTGCACGTATCACCTTTATTGCCAAAACAATATTAATTTGGTTTTAACCATGCACCAATAGCAGAGTGGCATGTCACCATGTATTTTGCCCTTGATTAATTAGGTATGATCACTGCACTTTAGTCTTCCTAATGATTCCTGTTGTGTTCTTCGTTTTTTCATTAAGTGGTGTGAGGTGATTGATAATCTAACAGCAAAATAGACCTTGCACCCAGAAATAATCACTGCTGTCTGCTTCAAAGTCATGGTGCCATGCCGCAGACACCTCCACAGGACCTGTAACTTGACTCAAGCTACCAATACTTGCTTCAATAAGGATAGTTGTTCTCATATTTGGGCAGCGGGGTCCATGTGGATCAAAAGTTGATCAGTCTCATTAAATCATATATATAGTATAGTTTGAAAAAACAATTGGGTTAAAAAAAAATATCGGGTTCTTGAGATTTGAACTTTAAAACAAAGTGATTAAGTTCATATCTAATTACTTTGCTAATTTCTGTTGGAGTTCATCGGCAATGGTCTAATTTGATCTACAGTTAAACTTAACCAAGATCTCGGTAAATTAGTATATGTTGCATGTCCTTAATGAGTTAATAATCTTGGTTTTAATAGAAATTTGTAACGGAAAAATTAAAGGAGGAATTAATTAGCACTGTCTCAAATCTATCCAATTACTTTTTTGAAATTGCAAAGTTCAATGTGTGTTAGATTATCGAACCACCTCAAGCTGCTTATAAGAAACTGAGTTTCTAATCATCTAGTAAATGGCTCAATAGTAAGAGCTTGAAACTAAGAGGTTTATTCTCCCTGTGGTTGCTAATATGATAGTCACTGGAGGTTTACATGGTTGTTAACTTCAGGGCCCGTGAGATTAGTCGAGGTGCGCGCAAGCTGACCCGAACACCCACGTTAATCAAAAAAAAAAACTGAGTTTGTTTTTTTTCTTTATTTATTAAACTTTATGTTAAAGAAATCCTTCAAAATATATATTATTAATCGTTAAATGTATATGAATTTCAGTCGAGCTTTAGTGTTGTTGTAACGTGTAACATGAATAAAAACTAGGGTTTTCAAGTTTTAAAAACATAATTCTGAACAATGTTGCCAACTTTTTTTTCATTGATCAGTGGTATATTATATTAATATTGATTGAAGGGGGGCTAGGGCACGTTCAGTTCAGCTGCTTCGCCATAGAGGTTTGGGCCAATCACGTCCTACAAAATGAGTGCCAATGAAACATTGTTTGAATAATAGGCAGAACAAAAGGAATGATGATCCTTGTGGTTGTCACTACTCTTGATCGAGAAGAAATATGAAGAAGGAGAAACACATGCTGTCTGGGTTTTGGTCGGGGAGTGTAAGATAGAAGCTTCTGGGCCAACCAAGAGCCTCCACGATAAGTGTTCTTGAAGCTTTTTAGAAGATGAGCAATTAGTATAATGGTTGACCAGAACAAGCTCCCTTTTTGTAGAACAATGATTCCAATGATGGCACCCAACAAAACCACCATAACCCAATCTTTTTATCTGTTTTTTTCATGCAAAGATAAGATAGAAATCCTGAAAAGGTGAGCAAAGAACGAAACAACCCTCCCTCCCCCGTGCCGTGCTCCACTTAAAAGAATTACTGCAATTAAAATCTTGCACGCGGTGGATGAAAGCATTACTCCTATATACATTTACATTCATGAAAAGTTATTAAACTCGGCTTCGGCTTAATTCGTATATATGCTTGGTTCATGATCTAGCCAAGATTAAAATCATGAATTAGTTTAAATAAACAATATTATTATTAAACTCGGGTTTTTGATTGGATTGTTTGGTTCATGACTTAGCCAAGATTAAGGTCGTGAATTAGGTTAAATAAAATAATATTGTTATTAAGCTTGGATTTTAACTGAATTGCTTAGATTTAACCGAGAAAACTTCTATTTATATTTTTAACTCGATACGGGCTAGATTTAACACAACATTGTTTATAGTCATGGCTCAAAATAAAGCATGAGAATTGAGAAGTTTTATTGAAGCTGTAAGCAGAGAGAAGATAATTAGGATCATAGAAAACAATGTTCAAAGAGAATGTGAAAGGGGGGCTAGCTAGGTCCAAGATGCTATGTTGACATGGCTCAAATCAATTGACCAGCATTTAATTTAGAGTGAGGCAGTTTCTAATTCTTGTAAAGTTTGATTGGAACGACATGATCAGAACCTTCATTGCCATCATGAATTTATGATCCACATCCTACTTTTAAAAAAAAAATAGAAAAAAGATGGGTGGACTAAAGACCAAATCAAGCACGCATTAACTACGCATGATCTAATAATCCCACCCAAATCTAAAATTGGGTGTTATATCAATCTGCTTTTTTGTAGACTTGGCTTTTCTATCCTTTACTCACTCTTGTTTATAGTCCTTCCTAACTATTTTGTGTCAAGCTTTTTTGGGCTTCTTGTCTCTTAAATTCAATATAATATAAAAGCATAAGCCTCTTTTTTCTTCATCTCCGCTGCCTCATTCCTCCATCCACGCTTTGTGTGAGGAAGGAAGTTAGAATCCCACTTTGAAAACAAATACCAATGTTATAAGCCCTTGGAAATTCCCATCTTGTAGGGCTTTCCTTTTTCGATGAGTTAGGCATTCTAGGCTTGGCCCTTTCACCTTCATGTAGACTTATCCTTATGGGCTTGGCCCTTCTATCTCTCCCAGGCTCTTCTAGATTTCTTGTCTCGCTCCCCTTTTAAATTCAACATAAACTTTTGAGAAAATAAAATTGATAATTTGATACTCATACACTTGTAAGAGAGATAAAATGAAATTAACTCAAATTTTAAAATACTCATGGAGCAAATACCAATGTTTACTCAATAAGTTCACTTTGAAGAGAGAGAGAGAGAGAGAGAGGGAGAAATATATAGAGAGAGAGATGAGTTGATAAAAAAATAATAAGAATATTTTTATCTAGACATAAAAATATTATTTTTATTTCTTTATCATGTGTTTTTCTCTCTTATTGAATAAGTATTGATGATCAGTTTCTTAATATCATAAAATTTCTTGTAAAGTTGGATGCACAGAAAAACAAAAATCAATTAAAAAAATATAATTTTACTATTTTGTTTTCTTATAGTTTTTTTTTCCTTTCCTTTTACGAGAAGACTCGCACTTGAACCTAATACGACACGAGAAATGACAACATTCCACTTGAATTATGCTAACAAAGAATATGATTAGCTTAACTTAGCTCGTGCTTTCTTTTCGGCTTGAAGCACAATCCTGCGTGTCGAGCATAAATAAAGCTGGGCAATTTGAGATTTTCATTATATTTTAAAATTTTGAGGGGGCCATGATAAAGAGATATCAACCCCTCCTTGATTTTGATAGCTATGAACTTGCAAAGCTTATCTGAGCTTGTTTTGGAAGCTCAAAAAGAAACCGAGCCAGCCATTTCTTTAAAAATGCAGGTCCATCGTAGGCAAACATGCCATTTTAGTTGACCAAAGCTCTTTTACACGTTGACGTCACATATGGGTAGCGCCACTTGTAGAGCCCGTATTCTCTTGCGGCCCTTCTTCTGCGCCTTTAGAAATTACGATATCTGGGTGTGGGTTTTATTCAAGGGTAAGCTGTAAGCTATAACAAAAACAATGTCAATGTGTTAATAAAACAAGACACGGAGCAATTTGAAGATCATGCAACCTAATCCATATACTGCTGAAACCCTATCAACTTCATTCTCAATTGGCACAGCCTCCCCTTCCAATCGAATTGTTCTGCATTACAAGTCAAGATGGAATAGGTTGAACTTCTAAAACTGTTAAAGCTTGCAAGTACGGAATTGATTTTGGTTGCACTTTCAATAATTCAAGCCAATGCCATGCATGGAAGAAACGATTAGGACCCGAAAAGACAGATTTCAAGTACATGATCTTGCCTGCAAAAGCCATCCTAACCAGACCTCGGATAGATCTCAGGAACACAGGCATACTGTAAGGAAATTACACAACTTTCTGTAGTGATGTTTAACAAGATATCACCCAACTATTCAATCTGAAACACAATTTCCCATCATTGACATACTAGCATCCCTGGCCAAACAAAGACACTGGAGAAGAAATTTATTATTGGTATGGGAGACTTTGTAGGAAAATAGCATTAGGATTTCTGCAGGACCTCTTTTTGGTATCAAACGAGCATAAAATCCATCAAGTTCCCAGCCAAAAAAAATTGTCCGCAAGGGAAGAAAAAGAAACAAGAAAGGGTAGGAGACCAAGGCTTCAGGCAACACAAACAGGAACTCAGATTCAGAATTAAAACAAGGGTCAAGACTAGGGTTAAAAACATAATACCATAGCTTCATATTAAACATAAAGTGAAATCACACGGAATGCAAATTTTAAATTACTAGAATACATCAGTTCATATTAGAATAGCACAGTAGACCTGATAGTAGAAACACATTAATGACCACCTAAGCAAACAAACAGAACCAAAACGAAAAAACATCAACCTTTAGGCCCTTTCTCCACGAATTCTCCTGGCAAGTTGGATATCCTTAGGCATGATGGTGACCCTCTTGGCATGGATAGCACAAAGATTAGTATCCTCAAACAAACCAACAAGATAGGCCTCTGCAGCCTCCTGAAGCGCGAGAACAGCATGGCTTTGAAACCTCAAATCCGTCTAAAACAAAGAAAGAAAAATCAGAATGATCTTTATAGAATTAAACATGAATAGGGAGAAACTGCAGTCATCATAGGGAATTATTACCTTGAAATCTTGTGCAATTTCACGGACAAGACGTTGGAAAGGTAACTTCCTGATCAAGAGTTCAGTACTTTTCTGGTACTTGCGGATCTCACTGTTGAAAAGAAATGGATTTACAAGCATAAATCATCATAAGAACAAACACAATAAAATCGTAACTAGGAAATAATGTTTAGAGAAGGAATGAAACCCTTACCGGAGAGCTACAGTTCCAGGACGGTAACGATGAGGCTTCTTCACACCGCCAGTGGTGGGAGCAGACTTTCTTGCAGCCTTCAAATTCAAAATAAAAGATAAAGAGTTAAAATTCATAGCAACATTACAAAAACAACTAGCCTCTCTAAGCAATTGATATGTCAGGAGGCAGGTCACCGATTGGGTCCAATCAATGTCTACCACCATAGCTTTTGGAGAGGTAACAAAAACCATAAATCATAAAAATTCACACTACTAATTGAGAAAAATTCATTCTCATTGCACTACTTTTATAAATCGGAAATACAAGTAACCACCCAACAATGAATATTGTAAACCTCGATTGACTTTGTATATTCAAGCAAGGTTTCAGATATCATGAAATCAAACATATATTAATAAAATATCCTATAAATTGACATTGTATACTTTCCCTTTATCTGTCTATATGAGAGAAGGAGAAGGGCGTGCCTTGGTGGCGAGTTGTTTGCGAGGAGCTTTGCCACCGGTGGATTTGCGAGCGGTTTGCTTAGTACGAGCCATTTAGACCTGAAATTGGAAGCGAAGAAGAGTATTTAGGCTTAAATCGGATTATTATAAACTGGGATTGAAGAGAAAATTCAAGGAATTAGGGTTAGGGTTTGCGGTTACCTGTCGGGATGGAGGAGGAGGAAGAGGAGCAGAGAGGGGTTTTCAGTTTTATTATTTCGAATTTTTGAGCGTGAGGGAGATTTGGGGAGGTTTAGTTTTTATAGGGAGAAGTAATAAGTCTCTAAACGACGGCGTAGGAACAAATCATTGGCAAAGAGAATTACTCTTATGACCTTTACGATTTATTACAAGTCTCGACTCCTTTTCTTTTTTCTTTGCATGCCACCAGCATTTCTCTCTTTTAAAAGTTTACTTGTTTGTATTGTTTTCACCTATATTTGGAGGCATTTTAAAAGAATATTATCTTGAAAAATAATATTAAATTGATTTTTTTAGTATTTTTTTATAACTTTAATTTGTTGATGTTGAAAAATTGAAAACAGATCAAAAAAAATAATAATATATTTTAAAGTAAAAAACAATATATATTATAATATCAAAAATAAAAAGAAAAGAAAGTTATTATCTATCCTTACAAACCCCGGATGATACTCTTGAAAATATCTCCCGATTTTAACCATGATTATTAAACTCAACTTGGTAAGTCGATTCGGAATCAAGTTCAGATTGGGTTTCACAATAAATAATGAGAGCCTGGTTAAAAATTTAAATTAACCTGTAATCTTGTAATCTAGTCGATCCAGTAAAAACTTGATTAAAATCTGTTAATTTTATTTTTAAAAAAAAAACAATTCAAAATTTGGCTTTTTAAATTCTTTTATTAAATTTTAAATAGATGATTAAAAATTTATGTATGCACAAAAAGATTATCCTCTCGTAACTTGTCTTTGAATCCTTTTACAAAAAATTAAAATAGAATAAGTAAGTCTACTGACTAGCTAAACCAAATCATAGGTGGATTTTGATAGGTTTAATAAATTACGTGACATTTTCTTTTTGTAAACCTTGGCTACGGCATTGCTTTAGCTTATAGATAGACGAGGGTAGATTTGGAATGGATGATTTAGATATATCCATCAAACAAATTATAAGCGTCCTTGAACATTAAACAAATTTGGAATCTATTGGAGAATATACTCCAAATTTGGAATCATAGGGATAGCAACCGAAACTAGCAGGAATCTAACTCAAAATATATATTTATATTATATAAATATATTTATAGAATATTTAATTTTTTTAATACAAAATATATATATTCTTTAAAATTGATATAAATAATATATGATAATATTTATTATTTAATATATATATATATATATTATTTTATTTTTCATTGATAAATAATAGTAAATAATACATATTCATTGGATACCTACATCCTAATAAATAATTTATAAGTATCTAATTTTTTATTATTATTGATAATAAATAGAATATAAATATAAAAATAAAATCCAACGTCACTGTGAACGCAGGCTTCGCTACATGGGTCACTAGTTGCAATTTCCTTTTTATAGGGTCACTAGTTGCAATTTCCGTTTTTATAGAACCTCGAAAAGGGTGCCCAAAAGAG
>Ga0307517_10014348_pt1 | contig 10649 bp, 13 predicted proteins | sample 23_EM_MG_FD_194515 | JGI IMG/M metagenome (GOLD analysis project Ga0307517, IMG submission 194515) | Populus trichocarpa ectomycorrhiza microbial communities from riparian zone in the Pacific Northwest, United States - 23_EM | ecosystem: Host-associated > Plants > Roots > Unclassified | place...
AAGAAAAAAAACAAAGAAAAAATATCAACATGAAGAAAAAAAACTAATAAAAAAAAAAATCTGAATTAACTGGGTTAACCTTTTATTCCAGGTTAACCAGTCAAATCTGGGATTCACGTAATGAAAGTTTGATAACTAAATAGAAAAAAAAATTGACGGGTGAACTAGGTTAAACCGTCAAACCAGGTTAACCCGTCAAGCTCGGGATACGTGTCATGAAAGTCTGATAATTAAATAAAAAGAAATTTAACATTAACAAACTAAACTAAATGAAAAAAATTAATTAAAAATAAAAAAAATTTCCGGGTTAACCAGTCAAACTCGGAATCCGTGTCATGAAAATCTGATAACTAAATAAAAAAAATAACATTAACAAACTAAATTAAAAAAAATATTAAAAGAAAAAAACATTAAAAAAAAACAAAACAAAATTAAAAAGAAAAAAAAGAAAAAAAGATAGGTTAGAGTATTTTAGTATATGTTATTATTATTATATTATTATAAGTATAATTATAATATATAAAAATACAGGTACGAGGAAAGCTATAGTGTTTTCCACGCCTAGAGTATTACTTAATTTGTAGATTAGAAAGGGATGCTAATTATGAACAATCCTGCTTCGAGCACGGCCGTTGTACAATACATCGAAGAAATGAACCTTCATGCTTTAGGTTTTCCAGGTAAGTTCCAGGATTTTATCCCAAGAATTTGTTTCAGACTAAATTGTATAATTCAGGATTTCAATTAACAAAAACTAAACGTACTGTTGATAATGCATTATGCTCTCTTTCACAAATCATCATGGATTGGAGTGCTATTTTTTAAAAAAATCAATTTGTTTTTTGAATTTATTTTATTTTGTATAATTGAGCTTTTTCAAATCTAAATTAGCTTCAAATTATTTTAGAAAAAATAATTGGATTGAGAGATAAAGGAATTAAAGTAAAAATTTAAAGTGTAAAATAGGTGGTGTTTTCAAACTTTATACACTATATTTTGGTTGGTTTATAATTGATTGGTTTTTTAAATTATTAAAAATTTAATTTTGATACAAAAAAATTTTTTTATGAAGACAAAGAGACTTGCTAAATTATGGTTTAAAAAGAAAAAATCATCATTAATAATTATTCTAGCCAACAAAATAGTTGATAATAGTACCAATAAGTTCATTTTAATTATAGTTTCATCTAGGTGTTTATTTTATTATCCTTTCTTAAAAAATCAAAGACTTGTTTTTCTACCCACTCTAGTTGCTAGATTCTGAAGAAAGCAAATGACGTGTCTCTTTAAAAAAAAAAAAATGTGGCTATAGTTATCAAACTCAACTCAGGGATTGACCCGACCACAGAACTAAGTCCCTGATTATACATGTTGACTCAGGTCAACCCGAATCAACCTAAAAAAAATAAAAAAAAATTAAAGTTTTAATATTTCATATGAAAAAATTAAGAAACAATCCATGTGAATATAGGTTATACATGTTGTAAATAATAAAGTTTAAAAGATTATTTCAAAAGGTTTTTTTATCCCACATTAAAAAGATATTATGTTATCCTTTTAAGTTGAAGTATTTAAACCAAAATGATTTTTTATTTCATATTAAAAAAACATAACTTTTTTTCTTATGAACATAGAGTATATATACTAAAGGATTTTCAATTCCACATTGATAAAATAAAATATTTTTCTAGTATTTATATAGTGAACTTTGAAAATAACTAATAACCAACTAAAAAATATGAAAAGAAAGTCTTTGGCTAGGAGAAAAAACACATTTAAAAAAAATATCTATTAGGTTTTTCCGAGTCAACCGAGTTTGATCATTCTTTTGCTCTTACCAGTCTTTCACCTTACCCGGACCGGTCCAGCCACCGGGTTGACCGGGATCCCGGGTCAACCCGTTGAGCCAGATCGGGTTTAATAACTATGATTGGGACAAATGATAAGTTGTTCACTCTTTTAAGAAATTTTTAAAAAATAAAAATAGGCCCAGATAGACGTACTAGACCTAGACATGTGAGCTGGGTTGCAAGGCACACATGTCTCAGCTGACTTTTTTTTTTTTCCAAGGCACATTGGGCTGCCATGCACATGCCTAGGCTCCTTTTTTTTTTTTTTTCTTTTTTAATTTTGCTATTTTATATTTGAGTTAAAAAATGATAAAAGAAATCATTGAATCCATGAACCGGGTTGCAAATTTAACGAATTAGTCTGAAGCATCCGATCTATTATTATTTTTTAAAATGCTTTTTTTGTCCTTTGATTTTAAAAAATACAATTTGTGATATCCCACATCGAAAGCTCGTCCAGAGCCAGGGCTTTATGAGTAGTGCTGGTCGTTGACATGTTGTACGCGTTTTAGGACGTCAGGCTCAGAAGTGGACTCGCGTCACCAGAAACAAAACCATGAGGACGGTAAGGCTCAAAGCGGACAATATACAGCAGGTTGGGTCGGGTTATTACATTTGGTATCAGAGCCGAAGACGACTCGTCTTAAGGTGGAGGGATTGTGATATCCCACATCGGAAGCGAGCGTCCAGAGTCAGGGCTTTATGAGTAGTGCTGGTTGCCGACCTGTTGTTCGTGTTTTGGGGCGTCAGGCTCACAAGTGAGCTCGCGTCACCAGAAACAAAACCATGAGGACGGTAAGGCCCAAAGCAAACAATATACAACAGGTTGGGTCGGGCTATTATATTTTTTATATCAAATATTTTTAAAAAAATATAAAAATATATTTTTTTATCTCAATATATTAAAAATTTTAATTTAAAAAAAAAAAACAAATTAAATTTTAGCAAACCTGCATTTAAATCGCTCTCTCAAACAATGACGTAATCCTCTCATGCCCTCTTCCAATCAACACATTATCTAACTCACTCATTTCAACCCATCAAAATCTGATAATTTGCTCACTCATTTCAACCCATGAAAATCAGATAATTTGCGTATTATATATAATAATAAATAAAAAAATCTAAGAAATCATCGTGGACAAAATAAATTTTTTAAAACCTGAACCTATATTCTTTTTATTTTTATATATTATAATTTGTGAATTAAACATTTATTTAAAAAATTTTAAAAATGTCACAAGCTTCCGATTAGATTTCGTAAGAAAAAAAAACTTCGGTCCAACCTCTAGGGATCTAAAAAAAGAATTGAATAATTATCAAAAGTAACAGATCCAAACCCGAAAACCCTTAGAGCAAAGTCTTGGATAATGGATCATTTTTTTTTCAGGCACTGTTTTGCATTGTGGGCAGAGGCCCCCCTCTGGCCTTTTCTTCCACTATTCCTATGTCCATAGGGCCTTAAGACTAACCACAATCCTGAGACCCGCAGCATTCCAATTAGCTCACCCTCGTGAAAGGACGTGATTGCATTCGCCTCTCCCAACTCGTCAACCACAAGAAGAAAAATGGCCCACAACAAGCCATGGATGGATTGAACAGCCCCTCTCATGATTAAACATCCATCAACAGACTCTAGCTAAAGAAAAATAATGCAACGAAGAGGAAAAGGCCTGGCAACCACATGAAACTTTTAGACCGCATTACAAAGTTCGAAATATGCAACCATCCATCAAGCCAAGCACCGCCGCGAAGCCCCATCAAAACAGTCTTAACAGTAACTGATAAAAAGTGGCTTTTTTCTTGGACATGGTTCTATCCCTAGGGGTCTATTCTCTGCAAGTTGTGTGTATTCATAAGAGAAAATATGGAAATGCCTCAAAAGTTTTCTCAGTGCTTTGTCGTTAAAAGTTCATGCCACTGTTCTTTTCTATGACTGTCCCCTCCCTTCTCTCACCTTGGAACTTCAGACGTTGGCAGAGCCTTCCGCCTGGTTTGGGGTGTACTTCTTCATAAGGCTGGCTAGCCGAGCATCATACTCTTTCTCCATTTCAAGTTCCTCCTCCAAGTGCCTCCGCTTCATTGCAGTCATCTTCTCACCATGTTCTTCAATCAAGTTATCCCTCTCAGCCACATACTCCTCCATCTCTTTGTCTTGAAGCTCTATAAATTCCTCAACTTTTTCCACTCTATATCCAGACACGACAAGCATAGAAAAATGGAACATTAACAATTACTTCCTACCAAAGTTACATAACATTGATCATCAGGTTGATCTAGAACCTGTATATGGTATAACAAATTTCAAACAGATACTGGAAAGAATTAAGCAACCATATACCTGCTTCTATATTCTTCGGTATTGGAAGGATTTGCATTTAACTCCTTCACCTGCTGCCGCTTATCCTGCTGCAGTTTCTCAAAATCCTCTTCTTTTGCCTCTCTTTGATCACGGATTGTTTGGAGTTGCTCCTTGAAAAATTGCTCTTGGAAATCCAACTAAACAAAAATCGGAGTTCATCAAATCAGATGAATTGTTCAGTTACCAACATTTATTCAACAACCACATGATAGAGTTCATTGGAGAATTGAATATCAGCCAAAGTGAGATAAATTTCTCAAGCATAGTCACAGAAAAACAGTAAACTGTCAAAAAAAATTTAAAAAAAAATGGCTTCTAACTGCAGAATACATTTAGAAATATTTCATGCTTTTTTTAAAAAAAAATATTTATTTATTTTCCCCTCCATTGATATTTCAGTGAAGTAAAGCAGGAAACCAAGCATATCAGCAAGATGTACAGGACTAGCATTTACAAGAGTAAACAGTCAGTTTTAAGGGATTCTACATGTCCCTTTCATGAACAGTCAAATCATGGGTTTTATTAAAAGTTCATGACATGCACACAGCAGCATCGAGTAGCATACATCAGTTGCATGTGTAAGTATTTCATAGGACAGACAAAATTATATCCACTTAAAAATAGCAGTACCTCTTCCTTGTTCTGTTCATGATGCATTTGGGTTCTCTGCCTCACAATGCGATTTTCTTCTATTGTCTTCCGCAGCTTCTCAGCCACTATTCCACAATATTTTTCAAGTTGTTCTGAATGCCTTTGTTCTTTAACAACCTTGTTCTTCAGGTAGATGAGTTGCTGGTTGTCCTCAGCCATTTGCCTGATTTGGTTGACAACCATCTCGTGGTATGACCTCAATTCATATTTCAGCCTCGACTTCCCTACTCAGCCAACATAGAATGTCAAACCAATCATAAAATATATAAAGACATCAAACATAGCTGCAAGGAAAAGCCAAATTAAGTATGAAATGAAATTGTTACAATAAAAGATTCCTTGTGGAATGTCTGGGACTATATGTGTCCAGGTGCATGGGTGTTTCAGTCTGTGTGTGTGTGGAGAGAGAGAGAGAGAGAGAACCCTGAGAATGCTGATTGAAGAGGTCCAAGTCTTCCTTCAGTGCCATGTAACCATAGAGCTGGCGCTTTCCACCCTGATAGAATAAGACCCGGCGACGATCCCAAGCATTTCTATCAGTTCCCTGCTCGGCAAAATGCTTATGCAAGCGCTCAGCTTCTAAATATCCCCGTGCAGAGCTCTCAAAGATCAGAATACTCATCCCACGATGACCCTGCGGACCATAAGAGTGTCGAGCCTTCACAGCAGCATATCCACTGAAGTAGTCAAGAAGCTCTTGATTGCCCATTCCAAGCCACTGAAATCCAATTCAATACACGGAAGTGTTAGTTAGTGCTACCGAATTAAAAACAAATTTGTTATGGATCAGCAAAAATTTAACTAAGTCTAAAAGAAAGGTTGAGTCCCACAAATTCAATCACAGCAGAGAAAAGAATTGTTTGATGGTACCTTATCATTGTCATCCTGCTCAAGCCTAGTATTCATAACAATAACCATTGGAGGCCAAACAATTTCATGATCTTTCTCATCATCCTTTAAACCTTTCCATTTGCCAAACACTTCACCAGCTGGAATAACTGAAGTTCCCCTCCTGCTCAACTCCTCATCCAAAAGTTCTGCAAGCTCCCTATGTAGCTTTACCCTTTTAGATCCTTTTGTTTTGGCATGTGTGATCAAGGGCTGCAGGCCTCTGTACCAGTCAATAGCACCAGGACCACCTTGACATGCTGGACAGTGCCACTGCCTTGCTGGTTCATTTACCTCTTCAATGGACAAACTATCCAAACTATCAAAGAATTTCTTGAACCATCTGCTCTTCTTGCGAGTCTCATGACTTTGTTGACTTGTATCAGAGTCAAAATCGTCGCTTAAAAGCTCATCATCAGTATCATCTAAGGAGTCGCCATCATCTTCATCATCTTTGTCATCATAATCATCATTTTCCTTCTTGACCTCATCATTCTCTTCATTTTTCTGATCTTCTGAACTCCTCAGGGCAGTAGCACCAGCCCTAGCTTGCCAGCTCCATCCATGCTCCAGAGGTGGACGGATTACAGGTTGTGGGGCTGCGTAGTTGCTCTGCATGCCCCTGTTGAATGTTTGGGGCCTTGCAGCTCCTCTGCCAGTTGGTCCCCTAGGATCAACAGGCTGTGTTGACCAGGCATTGCCAGGATTCCTTCCTGATCCACCATTATTCCTCATGCCTAGCTTCTGTATCACATCAGGATTTCCCCATGCTTTGTTATTAGTGTTCTGAGAACCCCAGGGTTTTGCAGCACTGCTTCCAGCTCTGTTCTTGGACTTCTTTGCAATAACCTCCCATTCCCCATCATCTTGTACAGAATCCAGACCAATGTCTGCCACACCCTGACTCAACTGTTCAACAGCAGGACCAGAGGCTTCTGCTACATTTTTTCCCTTGGATGATAAGCTCGTATTTGCACCAGAACCAAAAGGCTTTCCACCTCCCCTTGAACCCATCTTCACCAAAAATGTGTGCTGAGAAAAAAAGGATAAAGGAAGTCACCAAAACAGATTTTTAAGCACCATGTTGTCCTACTCTGAAGGTCAAAATTTCAATAACCTTTTATTACTATTACTGTACTGCCTTCCGGCAGCCTTGCCAAGGCAGATAATTATATGACAAAACCTGAAACAATTCTGCAAGTCATCAACCTCCTCAATGGGAGGAGAAACACTCACCACTCATTTCTCTAAATCAAAATGCAACTTCAATAATTGGGAACAAAACAAAAGAAGAAACACTAACTCATATCGCCATCAAACTTGTCATTTCATTAAAAATACAATCTCAGAAAGGGAAGGTAATAATGGGAAATTTTTTAGACCAAACGAGAGTGAATGACTGCTACAAAATGACCTCGGCTCACAAAATGAAAACAAGCAACTATTTGATTGCTTAACATCATTTCCATTTGGAAACAAAATACAAGCTGTCAACTTATAGGTAAAATCTGCAAAACACATTTTCCCTCCTATTAACCCAAACTTGATAAATAATTTAAAGTTCAAGGCTTCAGCAATGACACTACCACTAGTCAAAGTTGTCAACTAACAAGAAAAATGCTAAATTACAGCCAGGTTTCGTAGTGCAGTTTCTCAACAAAAAGTGTTAATTTGATGTTTTTGGGATGGTTTTGTTACAAAAACGTCAGAGCCTTCAAAAAGCACTAAAAAAAAAAGCATTGATTTGATGCTTTTTCAGTTCAAAATCTCATTTAAAAAAGCACTTGCACCACATTAGCAAACACATAATAACATCAAAATTCCATTTCTTAAACAAATAGCAGAAAACCCTAAACCCTAAATTAGAAGTCACCACAGCCATTAATTCCATGTGTCTGCTTCCTTTATCAATATCATTCACATGTTTACTTAATTTCCACACCAAAGAAAAACCCTAAACCCTAAACGCTGCCATAGACACAGACACATCACTGCATTTACTAAACCACAAATAAAAAAAAAAAAAAAAAGAGAAATCATACACAGGATAACAACAAAATAAAACGAATTCAAAAAAATAAAAACAAAAATAGCTTAAGTTCACATTATTTTCTTCCTCGACGCATAACACAAAAGAATAAAAAAAATAAAAAATCATTTCAGACTGTTTTCTTAAAAAAAATAACCAAAAATATCACTCACAAGCTCTCTGTGTCTCTTGAAGACATTTTCTTCAGGCAATGTTGATTAATGAGATCGAAGTAAAATAAGTGGCAGAAGCGATAATCGGAAGAAAATACGGGGAGATGTACCTGATAACGACGGAGTTCGCGGAATCCGTCGGAGGTTGAGGATGACGCGCTTGGAAGACAGAAAGGAGAGGAAAAGTGTTTGTAGTGTGAGTGAGAGAGAAGGGAAAGAGTGAAGACTCCGTCTTATACATACAGAGAGAGACTGTGAGCCTGTCTGTCTGTCTGTCTGCCTGCCTGCCCCGGACCTCAAATTTTTATTCGCTTTGCTTTTCTTTTTTTTCCAAGCTGAAAAATATATTTTAGATTTAATTATTAATAATAAAGTTATTAAATTCGATTCATTACCTAGCCCCATTTATTTGCTGAAAAATATTTTTTTAAAAAAAAATAAATTTCAGAAAAATAAATTCTGAAAAAATAAATTATTTTTTGATGTTTGGTAGTGTCGCACCCTCGCAAGCGGAGCGCGGCGTCGCGGCGATCCTCGATTGATTTCGGGGTCTTTTGTTTGTTGTCGATAAGGAAGTCGCCACCTAGTATTTTGGTCACTAGGAACCATAACTGGTCTTTCATAGATTCTAAGGCAAGGGACTGGTTGCGTAAAGGGAAGGTATTAGCACCCCTAGTACGCTCTACCTAAGGTAAGCTGCTTGGCGTTTGGTTTGCTTTATAATTGCCATGGTGTTGGTGTTCTCTTAATTAGTTTTCCTATGATAGGTTTTCTATGATGAATGGATTTGGGTTCAAAGTCTAAAAGTAAGAATCCTTGGCCAATATAGATCATACCTTTAGATATGTCTACAAAGTGTCAAGAGGAACCAATGCAGATCTCTTGAAACCTGTGTTTGATTCAGACTAAATTTATTAAGATAGAAATCCAAGGAGATTCCATGTGCTTTAAAAGCTCATTTTTCCCTTAGTATTTCAAGAGTTTTGCGACTCGTAAATCGCAAGGAGGAGAGACAAAAATTTAGAAATCTAAGGAAATTCAGAGCACTTTAAAAGTCTCTTTTTGCCTTAGTGTTTCATACTTTTACAGCTCGTAAACCGTGGAGTCAAAAAATTGAAATGTCCTCAATTATAATCGAGGCTTCTTTCAAGGATGTGTGATGACTTATTATTTCTAGAAAAATATTTTGGATATTAATCACTTGGGGTTTCTTTATCCAAACATTAACAACGAATAATAATAAGTTATTCCCAATAATATTTTGGATATTCATCCCTTTGGGATTTCTTTATCCAAACATTAACGGTGAATAATAACAAGTTATTCCCACTAATATTTTGGATATTCATCCCTTTGGGATTTCTTTATCCAAACATTAACGGTGAATAATAGCTGAATTCCCTTTGGAGTTTTACAAACATGTTGTAAAATCCAGAAATGCAAGAAAATAAATTTTTTGTTGTGTTTAAAAAATCCATGAGAAAACATTTTCGAAACTTCAAATGTTTTTTTTATATATATATATAAAAAAAAATGTTCAAAACATGTTAGAGTATTGGCCGTATGCAACACACAAGAAAATATATTTTTTTTCAGACATATATATATATATATATATATATATTTGCAACATTTCGTGGAAAAACCGGGTATTTTAATACCAGATTTGTATTTCCACAATATAAAAAAATAACAAAACCATAAAATAAATACACGAGAAAAACAACGATATTACTCGTTTTTTTTTTTTTGGCTGGGTCCAGCTCGGCCCATGTGGCTGGGCTGAACCCAACAAGCCTAGTCGGGTCACTGGCCCAAACCAGTGACCCGGCTGGGCACTGTTGCAGCTTGCATGCGTGAATTACTCACGCATGCACTGCACAGTGCGAAGATAATTAATTTACCTTTGCATAGTGCCAAATCCTTTACTTAAAAAAACTGAAAGAGAAGAGAGACGGCTTACCTGGCGAGGCAGCGGCTGGAGGAGAAGTGGAGGGAGACGGTCGGGCGCTGCTCACGAAGGACGACCCTCCTCGCTGTTCCCGGTGGAGACAGGTTTGATGGCTGAAAGATGATTGTCTCAATGGTGGCCCTTCGGTGTTACTACGACCAGGGCAACCTCTGCAGGGAAGAGAAGGATGTTGCTGGAGGAGCAAACTATGGCAGAAGTGAAAATCCCCTCTGCTGCTGTTGGCTGCGAGTCAGCGATGGCTGCCGGGGCTGAAGACGATGCCACTGTTGAAGCTGGAGACGGCTGCGTTCTGGTGCAGGACTCAGAGAAGAACTGTCTGTTTGGAATGTGAAGCAAAGCTCCTGACGCTGCTTGTGGCTCACGGTTTTGGCTGATCTTAAGAGAGGTTGTTGGACCGTGGGGGGAGAATCTGGGGGTGATGGGGAGAAGCCAAAAAGAAAGAATGAGAGGACGAGGCTTTGGTTTTCTTGCTGTTCGGGTGATAGACGGAAGATGTGTTTCGGTTTTGAGAATGGAGATGGAGAGGGCAGTGTGCTGCTGAAGGTGAGTGGTCGAGAGAGAGTCTGAAAGTTTATGTTGATAAGCGGCTATGGGCTGTTTTTTTAGACTGACGAGAAGGGAAAACTTTGCTGAGGGAAGGGGAAGGTCTGTGGAAAGAGAGATGGGGCTGTGACAGGAGAAAGGAGTATGTGGTGGCTGTCTTGTGGCTGAGAGGGAGAGCAAC
>Ga0307517_10014349_pt1 | contig 10649 bp, 13 predicted proteins | sample 23_EM_MG_FD_194515 | JGI IMG/M metagenome (GOLD analysis project Ga0307517, IMG submission 194515) | Populus trichocarpa ectomycorrhiza microbial communities from riparian zone in the Pacific Northwest, United States - 23_EM | ecosystem: Host-associated > Plants > Roots > Unclassified | place...
TAGAAATGAGAAGTGTCAAGAAGTTCTTCAACATCTTGTCAATCTTGAATCTTGATGAAGCTAGAAGGTAGGGACACCAGTATCATTTGTGTTCAAGTTTAGACTAATGGTATTTCAGATCCTCTTTTCTCCAAAGCACAATATTCGATCGTTGGTTTGAACCAATGGGAAATTATAAACTCGAAACAAAGGGGAAAAAACGCAAGCTTTCTGATTCTGAGACCCACGAGGTGAGTTTTTAATAATCTTTGAGATGCTCCTCGAGCTGCTTGTCGTTGACTCCGAGATAGAAATACGCCTCCAGCGCCTTGTGGATGTCCTTTGATTCCAATGGCACTAAAGCAAGCACTTGTCAGCAGATAGTGCACTCCATGTGTTCGAGGCTCAATTTTTGGCTTATCCTGATCTGGCATGTTCTACCTCAATACCATGCCATGAACCTCTGCATATTGGAAGCTCTTAAATGTTTAGTTTAGGATTTCCTGAACTTTCGACAATTTTCCATGAAGGTTGGTTGACTTCTGATTGTTTTTTTCCTAGATAAGTTAATAATATTAAACGAGACTTATCCCCCATCAATCCATCACACGGCACGCCCAAACAAAGGCAGCCGAGAGAGCAGTCCACTCTTGCCCTCCATAGAAGACACCCTTGATGACTCGAGGCGATTACCAATTAGCGCCTGTCGCTCCTTACGTATGATGGCACGATTCACACAGGATCTCGGAAGAAATAAATGTATCACGTAAGTCCTACTTTCTTCCATATTCGAACTTTATTCACAATTCCCCTTCCCTAGGACACGTGGAGTCAAACCGTTCTCACTAAGCACACATAGCATAACGTTGAACAGGGCTTAGGGTTGTATGAATTACTTGACATCGGTGCTAAAGGAGGGGGTGACGTGGATGTAGAATTTGATGAGACCACAGACCAGGTATTAATTGGTTAATATAATCATCATTTGAACCGCTCCGAAGCGCTTCAGAGTCCTCAGTACTCAAGGCAGCCGTCAGTGATTTCGGCCAAGTGAACAGTTAGTTTAATTAATGACTTGACTTTTGTTAACTACGACCGAGTGTGTTAACTAGTCAATGACCTGTCCAACACTGCGTCGAGTTTCCAACAATTCCTACACAGGTGGGCGGCTACGATATCTTTAGAGAGAATGAAGGACAGTCCATTTTCAGAACAAGAGGACGAGAAGGGAGCTTTGAAAGCGAGAGCAACAAATAAAAGGTTCAGGTAAATTCGAAGATCCTTCAGTCACAAAAAATCTGAACTTTTTTCTTCAATCACCCTCCTCACTGGTCCATTCTAAAACACTCACCTCAAATGTGTTAGTTTAATGAACGGTTGGTTGAACCTTGTACAAATTCTCGACGTTGGCGTAGCATCGGATTTGGAGTGAATGTACGGCTGTTGGTGAAGAACGTGGGTGGAGAACTTGAGCTACACAGCCAACAACATGTCTCTCGAGAAAGCGTTCAGTCTTTCCCATGAGCTCTGTTATCTTATCTCTCACATTCTTGTACATCGTGTCCCCATGAACGAAGAGCGTTATACTTTTCTAATCCACTTTGTTGATTTTTACTCCACATATTGTGCCGACGGGTTCCATGCCACGAAAATAAAACAACAAAAAACGAAAAAAGGTGGTAATATCGATCTGGCCAGAATATATCAACTCCAATGAACAACTTACCCGCGGCTCGTAGACACCTTTCGCATAATTCGTTCCGGAATTTCATCCTTGAAAACCGGCGTCGGAGGAAACTCTACTACCGGAGGCGATGAAGAGATAGAGAGTGACTGAGAAAAAGCGCTTGACGTGACTGAAACGCGGGGTACTATCAAGCTGACCGGTGGTGTTGAGCCGGTGCTACTAGCGTCGGACTCATTGGTTTGTCGCCGAATGTCAGCCATGTATGCCATAAACTGAGTATCCACGGGCTTCTTGGGCGCATGAAGTGTACGCGAGGCTAATATCCAAGCTGCGGTACCATGCTGTAGGCGTTGGGATGAAGGTTGCAAAGTTTGGGTTTGGTTTGCGTCGGATTCTGCGTCATCGTCATTGTCGTCAAGGACTTCACGAATTGGAGAACTTGAAAGGCCCGCAGGTTGGGTTCTGTGAGAATCCTGTCTCCGAATCAGGGTGCCTGTACTGATTTCATGAGTTGGAGAACTTGAAGGAGGGTCCCTAGGTTGGCTTCTGTGAGACTCCTGCCGCCGAATCGGGGTGCCGGTGTTGATTTCATGAGTTGGAGAACCCGAAGGCAGGTCCCCAGGTTGGCTTCTGTGAGATTCCTGACGCCGAATCAGGGTGCCGGTGCTGACCGTAGATGAAGCAGAACGGGATGGAACGACGGTCGGGGAAATTGACTTATTGCGTGAAATAGAATGAGATAGAACAACGGGAGAAGGAGGAGATTCCCTATAAGATTCAACCATCAGCAAAAAAAAGAAAATACCGTGAGGGTACGGAATAAAACACTGACGAGTAACGTGGACGGGAATGATGAATATCTGCGGACGTCTGGTTTGTTTCTATCCTTCGTGGTAACAGGAAGCCTCCAGGTTGTGGAGGGAGAGGTCGTTCGGGCGGCGGTGGAAGACTATGTGTTGGAGGAGTACGTCGTCGAGGCGGTGGTGGTGGTGGTGGTTGGTCGTCCTCTATAACAGGGCTGATGGGTCTGTGAGGAGCTACTGGGGGAAGTCGGGTGCGAGTTACAGGGAGAGAAGGTGGAGGTGTTGAAGCATCCTTCTGAGACCTAGTACGTGAGGGCAGCGGTGGGGATGGTCGTGGCCTGTCGACGGCGGTCACTGGTTGGTTATGTTGCCGTTCCGAATAATTGCGAATAAAGTCCTTAATGAAATCCATCTCATTGGCAACAACTTCTTTTCCAAGGTACCCATGCAAGCCTTCGAGGAGGGTGTTCCAGGAAGGGTCTACACCCGTTGACGTGAATCCTGAATCTGCTGCGTATTCCATATGTGCGACATGAACGAAGCCATCTTCTTTGGGACGCGAAATCATTGATTTATCGATATTACCACCACTTTTAGAGATGGATTTCATCCAAGACGATCGCTTTGGTTTCGCTGGAACGGTTTTAATCAAGTAAGAAATGGACTACAATGAGAGGTAACTCACAAGACTTTGTATCTTTGTTGTTTCTGACGTGATTATAGAAGGTCTTTGTTTCTGAATCATCCTCGAAGACGAAACCAATCGTACGTTTCTGACATTTCTGTCAGTAACGGATAAATAAGAGTTTAACAGGCGACGTACATTGCCACCAACTACACCCTCAAATGAAAGAAAGAAAGTCACGCTCTTCTCTTGGTCCAACACCAACCCATCGTGTAATTCATGATCCCATATCACGCCTCCATTCCCGTCCAGATCAACCATCTGAAAATGTAGCGCGTTGCTTGAAGTGTTGAATACGAACACGAGAGCGCCCTGGATGCCTGCATAAGACCATTTCTTGGTGCCCGCACGAGCCCAGTAAATTCTAGCCCGGGCAGCGTAGTAGATCTTGTTAAGGTTCGAGGCCGGGATAGCCCCCTTGACCTTGGCTCCTTCGTTTGCGTCAAGCGTCATATTCGGGGACATTTCGATGTGTAGTGAGGTTCGTAATAACCCTGTTATCTGTATACTTGTATGAATGAAGTGCCCGTCCTCGCTGAGGCCTCATGTACGATCCATGTCACACAAATTTGGTATAGTGCCATTTGAAGTGGCAATATTGCATAATAATGAAGGCTGACGAAGCTGTCCTCCCACAGCCAAGCTATCCATTATTTCAGGCGCTGGGTAGGTCGTTCAAATGAGCCGTTAATTAATAATGTGATTGATACAAGCAGAGTATTTACAAGAGTTGTGGCCACCAGTTTTGTGAGCTCCTGAGATGTGGATAAGCATAAATCATGATAAACAGCTATTCGTATACGCAGGAGACGACAGAACTGTTGGGCTCGACACGATGCCGAGGCAAGGAGGGATTCCGATCGCGGATGATGGTTTACATGGTCACGTGCAGATATCTAATCTAAAATCAACGCGAACTCGTGTCTCAAAACACTACTGGACAGCCGACTCTTTTGGCTTCGGGAAAAACTCATGAAAAATCCATTGTGGAGGTGCAAAGAAGTAATACTCGGGCGCAAAATTCAAATAATTTCTATATATGGCAAGGGACGTCCCTTGACGGGATTTGAATCATTTCCCCAACCGTAATTCTTTTGATGGTCACAATAAGATTTGCACTCTGCAAAACAGTCGGCCGACAGGAGTGAAAGCATGGACACAGCACCGTTAACGACGGGATGGAGGGGCTATGCGCCTAACTTGTGGTTAGAATGTACCTACAATATGACATCCATAGACAGAGGCGACGACAACAGTGGAGGTTTCGACATGGTAAATTATTTTTCGGCCTGGACGTCGCCCCTCTGGGCAGGGCCTTTTCAATACAGCAATCCTTCCTTCATTCTCTCCACCTTATTGATGTACTCTGGGCGGAACCAGCGCCGTGGGTCCTTCTCGTACCATGCCATCACTTCCTTAGTCTCTCTCTTCACCCGTTCCAGTGACCATCGTGCGTCCCGCAATCCTTAACAGGGTCCGGTTTCGGTTTTAAGCCAGAAAATTTTCGAACAAAGCTAAGACGCACTGAATATAATGAGCACTTTTCCGTGCCTATCATCTGCCTGGAGGAGCGACAACTCGTCATTGGCAGAGTATTTTGCAACTTTGTTTTCGAGAAAATCGTAGTTAATCTCCCCGAGCTCCCGTTTAGTGACCGGCCACGGAAGTCGGCGATTGGGTGTAGAAGCTGAACAATGGTAAGCCGTAAATTCTTTTCGGAAGTGCGAATTTATGTAAATGCCTTGTAGGCCTTCAGCGTAATTCGATGAATGGACAGCTACAGCAGCCTGATCGAGCAGCGCCTGAATTTCGCTGTTGTTGAGGATATCTTTGCTGGTTTCTACATCGTGGATTTTGTACTCTCCAGGTGTTTGGTCCTGAACTAAAAGGTAGGTGACTTTAAGTTTGGATTGTGGTCGGAAGTCGGAGGAAGATGGCGGAGTTCAAATTTCAAACCTTAACCGAGGACAACTACATCTCCTCTACTTACCCCTCACCTTATGCCGACTCCTCCCACGGCATGTCGAAAAAGCTACCGAAGAGATGACTATGAGGGACACCGTTTGCCTTGAAATTGGAAGAATTTGAGGACACAAGAACTTGGGGATTGCATACTCGCGTCATCGCCAATCGCCTCCACCGGCGGAACAACACCTCTCTCATTCCTGTTGTCCTGGCACTGAACATTGAACCCTGCCTCACACCAGAGCGAGCTGGGACTCTCTTCCTTACGACAAACCTCACTCGCCGTCGCATGGCCAAGCTCATCCCATGGGTTCTGCAATTTGGCAATTGGACAAGTTTGTCTTTGATATTGCTTTCATTTCTGTGTTCTCCGCTTCGGGGGTTCTGACTTTGTGGCTCCGGCCTTTTTTTAACAGGAATGAAGCTGTTTCTGTCGGCCTTGAGCGTGGAATCACCAAGGGTTCATACGATCGCGTCATCACCGCCAACGACTGTCGCCATCCATTCGCCGTCATACGTTGCGTGGTGGTGCCATTAAGGGTGTCAAGAAGGCATGTTCCACAGGAAAAGCGGTCCATGTTCTCATGAAAACTCCATTTTTTTCTCGGCGGAAACGACACCGCCGGCATCCAGGTCCCAGTTGGCGTATTCGTCAGAGCCTGTAGAACTGTACGTTTGGCCTAGATCTCTACGGCGACGGTGTGAAAAAAACAGGGTCCTGTGCTTTTATGGCTTTCAACATGGTATGTGCTCTCAGCGTTTCCCGTCCTTTCGTCTCTGATGATCATGAATATTATAATATGTGCAGCTCTGGAAGACCGGAATCCTTCCCACCATTCTTCGTCCGTGACAACAATACGGTACCTCCCCTTCCCGCAGCTCCTCCCAACACCACACACAGCGCGTATATTGGACAGGTGAACGGGAATGGATCATTGCTACCAAACTGTCGACGAGTTGAAAGACTCTCCTCATCCACTTCCACCATTACGGAGCGTCACTTGTATGTCTCTTCTCCTCATGTGCTCCACCTACCTCCACCGTTTCGTAATATCAACCCCGATCTTCAACCACCCTCTTCCGGTACAGCCGAATCGTGCCTAGAACCACGTAAGCATTCGCTCGGCGAAGAGGGAGCCCATACTACCGACACTAGTCAGAACCTCAGCCGCGAGCGCGCAAGGTATATGAATGGCTGCGGGTTGGTTTCGAAATGGGAGGTGAATTGGGAGACGGAGGCGGTGGTTTGAAGGTTGCCGTAGATGATGCCAAATCTTACTCGACCCAGATGGTGGGTTTTCTGTCTTTAAATCTTTCGTTGTTAATGATAAATACGTGTTCGACAGGTGCATGTTTACTAGACCTCTCGTATCACCCTCGTATACGATCCGGGTAGGGTGTATGTTACTTGCGTTAGTGCCCACAGTTTTGTTCCAGTTGAATCCGTCGACCACCTTCGGAATCGTCAGGCCTGATATATAAGCACCCCGGAGACTCGAGTTCTTGCGATATGTATCGGAGAAGACACGGTGGAGCTCAAATTCATGACGCAAGACTGAGCTGCTTCTCCGTCCAAAGTGATCCTGGAAGTACTTGAGTCTCCTGGTGCAATATGGAGGGCCATGTCGAGTGAATTTAGTGTAAGACGAAAAGTAATTCTTTTTAACTATACAAGTAGTTCGCGGGAACTGTAAAGCTCTTGTTTAGGTCTCGGAGAATACTGTTGCTAGGACAACCAGTGCACATGATGAATCCCGAATATGGAGGTAGGTTGATTGTAAAGCCAAGTGGGGAGTTCTCGATCCAAAGCGATATGAATAAGAGGTAAACGAAATAGAAATGGGGGACAAGGTACTGGTACGATTCCAAGCCTGAGGGGGAAACGAGGTCTGGGATCAAGAGATAAAGGCCATCAAGAGATATAGGCGAGGAGGGTGCAGTGGGAGGTCGGTTTATCTAGGAATGAGACTCTGTACATGAAGGCAAGTGACTGAAAAACAGAGCAATATTGCTACCATCTGTTCAGGTACTCGCAAATATTATGAGATTGATTATATACACGACGCTAACATACGGAGACTATTTTTCTGGGCCACTTGTCTGAAAAATAGACAACACACATAAATTGGAATGCGTGAGAATGGCGGATAGTGTGACAAAAAATATGATATGGAAAATAGATGGGTAGTATAATACACGATAAAATACCCGAGAAATGCGAAGCGAAGGGTGTGTTGATTTGATCAACGGTAGTAAATCGCCACCGGAGACCTAAGATAATGCCTATGAACATATTATAAAATATGAACCAACCACCCCACTATGACAAGAGTCTTCAGGAAGTGAATTTTAGTTATCGGACGGTCTTCACACGACCGGAAGGTTTAACCTAGTAGCTCGCCTCGAAAGACTGGAGAAACTGGTTTCGTCCGAACATGAATAAATCTTCCGGCTCGTGAGGCGAGTGGATCCCATGCCTGGATGAATTGGATGAATAGAGAGTGAGCGGGTATAGAACCGGGGTAGGACGTACGCAGACTTGAGGTGTTCTACAACAATCTCTCGCAATTTAAAGTCATCGAAGTGCACTGTGCAGTGCGCGCACGTCCAGTCGGGCTTTGATCGATTTGGATCACTCATTTCGCTTGCTTTGACCTGTGCAACGTCATCTGGAGGGAGCACAACGAGGTCGTTCTCTGGGGTGTGAAACTTGCCCGGATACCTACAATGTGTCGAATCATAATGTATGACCTAGAGGGAATCGAATTACCAACGAAAAAACAAACACAAAAAAATAGTTCAAAGGGACGAAACGTACGAAATCGTGCCACTTATACCCGACCTTCGTCCAAGAAGAAGCGCCATGTCGCTTCAGGTGGCAAGCAGAACATCCAAAACGAAGGTCCTTCGCATCTATATCCGAAACTGTCGCAAATCTATCGTCCAGCCCGGTAGTACGAACAATGGTGGCAGCAATTTTACTTCGATCAACGCTAAAACCTATCTTTGGCGGGCCGATTGCTCTATCTATACGATGCTCCCAATAGGATAATGGTAATGGGCCACTAGTGTCGAACCTATCCAAATCTAATTTGCAGTGGTGCTGTGCGATATTGTCCCAACCAAAAAGGAAAGGTGCACTGCAGCCCTCCCGGCAGGTGAAGACGGCGGTGGCTAGATCCAATGCGTCGGGTTGTGAGGAAGACGACGATGACGATGATGGTGCTTGGCTTTGTACGATATTTCCCGGCTCCCAGCCCGAGGCGCTAGAAGAAGAGGACTGGTTCGCCGACGTCGGGATTTGGAGCAGGCTGCGCAGGCGTATCTTTCGAGCATCGGAACTGGCTAACAGGAGTTCTGGGAGCTGCCGGAAACCGTCCTCCAAATCCGTGGCTGTGACCGCAACGTTGGGTTCAGCATCCAACTCTTTGGCGAAAGGTTCTAGTTCACATATATCGAGCGTTCGAGGAAGATATTTCCATTGAGAAGGCATCAGCCTTTTCTGAAATTCTTTGTAGGAAGTATGAATGGTCGCCCTGCGCGCGGATCGAGCGTCTCTTCTCTCTTGTGCGACACGTTCTTGTTTGTATTGAAGGACGGTGGGCTCCAGGATCGGGCGGATGCGTTTCCAAACTGTAGATTTTTGTCAGGTTTATATTATTTTTGGATAGTCATCGTGCCCCTACTTCGGTCGGTAAGCTGGGTGCGTTGGTGACACTCAGGACTCGAACGAATATGTTCCACATCACTGACTGCGTATCCCAACTCGAGGAACCTGGACTTAATGCTGAGGAATAAATATCAGGTGGACGAATTCTGTTCGCAAACAAGTAACTACTTACGACTCAAACCGGCGGTTGCTGACAGCCTCTTTATCCAGATAACGCTCAATACTAGATTCGCCGTACCGCTCTTCTCTCTCGCGCTTGCGCTGTATTGCCTGTTCAGCATAAGTCTGCCTTGATGAAATTGACGGACCTCACCTCACGACTTGATTTCACCATCTCAATCTGCTGATCCTTGAAGTCTTTCAGAGCCTGTTTCGCACTCGGGCGACGGAGCTTGATGTTCTCTTTGTATTCCGTGAGCTTCTGCGACATGATGTTGGTCCAGAAGTACCGATTGTTAGAGCCGAACCCGGATGTCCAGGCGCTCACTTGGATAAAAAGTGAGATCATCGATACAGATTAGGTGAAAGTAAACACTGACCGTTCGTGTAAGGAATCAATTCAAGTATTTCTGGGTCGACGCCTGGGAATTGTGTTTGGAATTTCGATTCTATCAGCAAACTTCAATGCAAATGAAAATCGAGTGTGATGAGTAAACGAAACACAAGGCCGACTTTACTTTCTTGCACGTTGTGCAAACCCGACGCAGGAGGGAGAAGTCGGGCCTCATGACGTTTTTCGCCCCGCAACTCTGTGTGGGGGTCCAAGGGTAAGTGCTGAGAACACTGACAAAAACCGAGATCTTGCAAACCTCACAAATATCTTCGCACAGCAGGACAGCCCAGTGTGGCTCGCTCATGTTCGAGGGGCACTCCGGTGCCCTGATGCGCTGCCTTGCCGCCTTCCAGACAGAGATGGCACTCTTTGTCATGAGAGTATCCCGCAGCATTTGGTTTGTTCTGGACAGGTTGATGAGGTTGTGGGGAGCGAGATTTGAGAAGACCTAATGAATTCCAACATCAGTCATCGGTGAGTGTGGACGCCTAGCTAGTTTGAGAAGTAGGCTTTTTTACCTCAAAAAGAACGTCCAAAGGCACACCTGGGAGCATGCTGAGATCCTTTGACTGACCGGAGTCATTCGCCGAAGATTGCTTGGCAGAACCTTTTTTCGCCCTCTTTGCTGGAGGGGCCTTGCCCTTTGTCATTGCTTGAAGTTTCATAATGGCGAGATTAAATCCATCAAAGAAAGAGAACGTGCCCTTCACATACCATGTCTGTACTCGTTGTCCTTGTCTGAAAGCTCTTTTTCGCTAGACTCACTCTCATCATCCAAATCATCTGCGTGTGGTTCTACCTTGGGACAATCCCCATGGAGACCGGGTTTGGTTGAGGCTTTTATGATACGAACCATGCTAGTAAGGATAAGGGCATCGCAAAGAGCAACGAACACCCTACTTGAGACGCCGTTATCGGGAAATCCCGAGACTGCCAAGTCACGGTTTGAATCGAATGCACGTGAGTGAAAGTAAGTATAGTTATTTTGATGAATTTATGGTCACAGACCACTCCTCGATTTACAACGTAAATTGCGCGAACGCCCGGATTCTCATCGATCGGCGATGTATCTCACTTCCTGCTGCTGCTGCAGGAAAAAGGATCCTTTCAATGAGCAGTGTTCCGAGTACCGATTGTGTCACTGCGTATGTCAGTCTTGGCAGATCTCATTTCGAATTCGGTGCATCGTCTTGTCTTGAAAGCGGTAGGTCAAACCAACACCACTGAGAGATTAATATCCAGCCATCTCACTAGATACTTTGCAATATAGAGGCTGTGCAACGGCATATCTAATTTTACAGAGGACA
>Ga0307517_10014350_pt1 | contig 10648 bp, 9 predicted proteins | sample 23_EM_MG_FD_194515 | JGI IMG/M metagenome (GOLD analysis project Ga0307517, IMG submission 194515) | Populus trichocarpa ectomycorrhiza microbial communities from riparian zone in the Pacific Northwest, United States - 23_EM | ecosystem: Host-associated > Plants > Roots > Unclassified | place...
AGCGGTCGGAGAATCACACTCTTACCTGCTCAAGACTCTTAAAGAGGTCAGACTACTGGAGAGACTGCGTCATCCGAATATTATCTCATATCAGTAATGTCTTCTTTTATTGTTAACATATACCGCCTTCTGACTGTAAGAAATAATTCTCAGCCATGCTTGGCTTGAAACATCCCAATTTTCCTCTTTCGGACCCAAAATTCCAACCCTCTTGTAAGAACTTGTCAACCGTTGGGCTTTAATTTTTCTCAATAATTCGTACAGCGTACTCATGCAATGGGCAGAAGGCGGAAGCTTAGATGATTTCATTGATGTTCGACTTGGCCGAAAACCAGCACACGTTCACATGCATCCAATCCTTACACCATCTGCAAGACTTTCAGATTCTTTCCCTTCTAGACCTCCGTCCCCCATTTCCTCAACTCAAGAAGACGACATGGATAACACGCCAACTCAATCAGGTTCCAACCACATCTCATCTGAGAGGGATGGCTGGGAGAAATCCCGAAGGACGAGAACTCATCTGGCTCCAGATTCCAAGCCCGAGGATCTACATTCACGATCGGCAAGGATTCGGGCTTTTCGCGCATACCAACGTGCCCCTGCAGAAGAGAAAGAAAGGATGCGGAACGAGATGGGCGATGTGTTTGCTGGAACCCGGGATGGTAATGCAGGACCATGTTGGGTCGGTGAAGGACTTAATTCAGAACCAAGGAACAGGGAGTGGACCGCTGTTCACTTGCTCAGTGCTGAAGAAGTTCATAGCTTGTTTCGAGATGTCTCGGAGGGTTTGGGCTTTTTGCACAGCAAATCTATATTGCATCTTGATTTGAAACCTGGAAATGTGTTGCTAACATGGGACGAGGGACGACTAATGTATGTGTGCCTTTCCTGTATTTATTTTTTTAGTTCTATTGACTTACCTTTCAGACCACGCGCCATGCTTTCGGATTTTGGAACATCGCGAGACATGATACATTCATCTATTAAACGTTCAGGGAACACCGGCACGTCAGTACAGTTCTAATGTCTTTCAAACATGTTTAAACTTGGATTTTTAGGCTGGAATACGCAGCACCGGAATCGCTCCCCTCTCCACAAACAGGTTTGTTGCAACATATTGACTCAAAGGCAGATATGTGGAGTTTAGGAATGATTTTACATAAACTACTTTTCTTCAAGCTTCCGTATCGGTTCGTATCGTCTCGTTGGTGTTTATGGAACGCTGACAATCCGTAGATATGCCGCAGAGGGTGATGCCAACGGCGATCCGATCAGTCGTAATGAGGAAGGGGAGAAGCTCGTGATGTTGGAGAGGGAGGTGTTGTCGTATCCAGGGTACATTATCACATTTCTCAATACGCTGCTGTGAAATTTGACAAGATAATATTTTGCTTCCATTTTAGGTTCAAGTTTAATCCAGCCTTAGCAGCGAAATTTGATGCGAGATGGCTGCCTGAAACATTTCTGGTACTCCTTGAGAGGCTGCTAAACAAGACACCAAGTATGCGACCAGCTTGCGAAAAAATAGTGGAAGCAATACGAAACGGCAAGGTGGGTTATTCCCCTTTATTAGTAAAGATCCATTGAACGTTTTCGTCAGTTTGATCCCATTCAAGAGACACAAACCGAAAATTTGTCACTTGCGAGGGTGATGAATGGCACTCCTCACTTAACACGTGAAGCCGAATCGTTACAAGAGTCCATCGTGTCCGAGAAATTGATTCTCACCTTACCTTCACCTGCCGAAGTTTCTGGATCTGAAGAGAGTCTTCTGCAGTCATGGTTCAACTGGGGAGTGTTCAAATTACTTTTGGACACACACCAGGGAAGGAGATGGGCAGAGATGGTGATGAGGCTCATCCGAAGCTTGTTACTGATAGCCAAGGTAATGACCCTCCGTGGGGTGTGTCCCGATCCATCGACCGGACCTCGACCGATCGTCACTGCATTTCTCCTGGCACTGGCGATTGGTGATACCGTGTTGGATCACCATGATTGGAACGTACCAGTTCGCCGTCGTCGAAGCAAACAGAGGTCTGAAGACAACGGAGTCGGAAATCGAAGTCCGGTGCAACGTCTGTTATCGCGCCTTGGCACCAGAATGTTGATTACGGTGGGATTGACGATATTGCACTTTGCTTTTGTATCGTTGAGCTTCTCGAGTAGTGGAGAGGGGTTTCGCAGAGATATATGGAGGAGGGCGTGTTGCGTGCCTTTGGATTAAAATGCCTTCGACGTCCAACCTCTTGAGTTCCGTCTGTGCAATTAATCCACGACGTCAAGCAATCTCGGCTATCATGTATTTATACCAATCGCGTATAGCTCACTTCTAGCAAGTTTTGATACTTAGATTCGAAAAACTATTCACAAACTATGCCTGGGTTGAGCAACTGACGCCCATTTCTTGGTTGAACGTTGTTGCCAGGAACCTCTTTCGGGTTGCGCCAGGCCCAGAGGATGCGGACATGAAGGAACGGAAGCGGATTAACTGGGTATACGGTCATCAGGGGCCATGTGGCACACCTTGACTGCAAAATGGCAATGGCATTGACAATCCTGGTGTAGACGTTAAGATGCTTTGCTCTGGGAAATGTGATACCAGTGGCATCATACCACTGAACCGATATCGCAAAATAAAGGTGACCGGTAGCATGACTCTAGAACTGGATGGTGGGCGGGACAAGTCAAAAAGATGTTTCGTCGTTTATGAGGATGGTTCAATATGCGAAACTTGTTTTTGGTCCCAGTCACTATTGGAATTTTGAGGTCAGATTGTGATCTCTGAAGCGGTGCCCAATCTCTCCTTCAAGCTTCAAGCCCAAAGCACAATGGTATTATGTTCCTAAGGAAGAAGGTTTTTAAAAATACTAATAACTTATAAGGTGTTGCTGAAACAGAGGATTTTGCTGTTATTTCGTTATTGACAGAGTTAACCCCAGCTTTCACAATGAATGTCTGAAATTGTCTAGTAGATCGTCGGGTAAATAGTAAACAGAAGCAGGTGGAAAATATTGTGTACTTCAAGTTACACAGCCAAGTCGCGTTTGACAATAGGAGGAATGCGTGGATGCTGCAAAGAAGGAACATAAAAAAACTGATGTTCTAAGTGCCATTGAGAGAGATATCACTCTTTGTTTTAAACGACGTACGACTGGCCATATAATCGAAATCACCGTGACTAATAGTTATTAGTCCACCCTCATTTCCTGAACGTTTCCCGTTCTTGAAACAGGTGAGGTTACGGAAGGAATGGAGGTTGGAGTCAAAGCCATAGAAACATCATGACTCGGTTCTTGTTGAGTCGAGTGGTTGCGATTGCACCCTTAGATCTATAGAATCATGGCAGAGCCCAGATAAGAATTATACTAAAGGTAAACAGTACTTTTGGGAGGATTGCTATCTACGTAATAGGAACTTTAACATTTAGGTGCTAGGTTTCCGGAAGTCTACAAGTAAAGGATTAATATTAAACCTTTACAGCACACCTTTGTGCATATATCTAGTTCTGTGCATATATACATCAAATATACTAGATCTTTTCATGCACTGCATACATATATGGGGATAACTTATGTAGTAACTATTTATAGTTTCAACAGTATTCAATGAATTTGAAATAGATGTTTATGATATTGATCCCATAGTCAGAATGAAATACCTCTCGTTGTCAGCAATTCAATTGAAGAAAGTATGCCAATCTGTATCAGGATTGATGTGTCCGGATTCTACCATCCTTGTTCTTCTGATTCATCCTCTTACTGCCTTTCCCGCTCTCGGATTTCAAGTTGCTTGGCCTGAAACACAGAAATTGTACAGCAGTGGCCCTTCTTGCGTCCGACAATGCCTTCTGCATGTTTTGAAATGAGGTGTTGAAGTCTGGGTCCACTTCCGAGGGTGAATATGCATTTGTAATCTGTTGTGTGCATAGGTCGAGAGTTTTCCCTGCAGCTGTCTCTCGGCCGTAATAACCGAGAGACTTTTGGATGAACGTTAATTCCATAACAGCCTTTGCTCTTGTCAATGATTTCCGAAACAAAAAGAAGAGAGAAAAAAGAGCACTCACAGTCAGCAAGCCGCCAGTCCCGAACTCCTTGACTTGGCTGAAGCATTTAACAGCTTCATCAGCAAGCTCTTCAAGTACCGCATTCATCGTTCGCTCAAGAAGTCCTTCAGAAACAGTACACACTTGCGCATGCAGTTCAACGAGGTTGTTCATAATATCATACATATACGAACGAACACCTAAAGCAGAAATTTATCGAAAAAAAAGACAATTAATAAGGAACAGAATCGCTCACCACTGGGTTGCGGGGCGTTATACCAGTCAAATTTTGATAAAATTCCGTCTCTGACTTTTTGGACTAAAATCGAACTTTTCGGTTTTGAATACTCTTTGAATAATGTCTCGTCGACTCCTTCGACAACAGATTTAAGCATCTGGGAATTCGAGAGTTCTGGTAATGGATAGAAAATGAGTTGGCGCATGTGACTTACCTGATGATCTTCGGACAACTTTACGCCACAGCTGCCTTCCAACTGAGTGATCATACCGGAAAACATTTCGTTCAGGTGTTTGACGTTTGAGAGCACTAATAAATTTCTAACATCCTGAAAACGACTCGGACTCGCACGATTTCAGAATAGATCATTACTTACAGCATCTCTCAGATCGAGCAAGTCATGCAACCTCATCTCGTTTGCGGTTACCCTCAGATGCATGACCTTGCCAGGTTCTTTCATGATAGGAGAATCCCCAGTCGTGAGCAAGACCAGACCGTCTAGGAACGCGTATATGGCATCCATGAATGTCTTCGTTAATTTATTGATAAACACAGGGAGCATAGTCCTCGATTTCTTTCTTGAGATGGGCTGATTTTGTATGCTCCTCGTAGTGAATGGTGCAGGTGGCTGACTTGACTCAGCAGCAGCAACAATTTTATAGGCAGCAATTGTCAAGTGTCTTTGAAAGTGTTCGAATCGGAAAGGAAATGATGTAGCAGTCGACTCTCCTGGTTCTATAGTCCATGACTCGAGGTGATAGAAAAGATTCGCATCTGCAGGGACATGAGAAATGAAAATACGGAAGTGAAAACCCCCTACCCCTCAACCAATCTCGGGCTAGAATGTCCAGAAATCTCCACTGAACGCTCTCTAGAAGATCCTTCAACCCTTGGTTTACATCAGTTGAAATATCCAAAGAATTGATATCGTTAACGCAGTCCTGCACTTCAGCAAGGATTCTTTGCAAGTGGTAAGCCGTTGACAGTGAATGCGACATAACGGGCAACAGGGGAGGTCGGGAATTACCAGTATCGGAAGTGGGGGATGTCATAACGATAACGTCGGACAGCATGAAAGTCTGGGAAATGAGGGAAATATAATGTCTGACGATGGTGAGGGCGATGGATCGACACTGAGATGGACCGCGGGAGCTAGAAGTAGGCTGAAAATTGACATAAATTTCCCAACTTGTCATTTCTGAGAAAAATAAAATTTACCTACCCTCTTAAGTTTCCCATCGATCAGGCTTTTCGAAATTGCCCAAAAATTATGAAGGGAGGAAGAAATCGTTTCTGACACGGTTTTAACGAGATCCAGAACCGCTTGCCACCCTGGGTCGGCAACAGATTCCCCTGGCAAAAATTATAAACCAAGGGAACAAATTGCAAAAGCAGTTATTTTACCAAAAATTGTAATATCTGGCTGCTTTGCCCGCAGTTGTAGAACTGCAGTCTGTAGCTCTTGTTGTCGGAGCGAATCCGATACATGGGTATTGCACAGAGCCGCTGTGGGTAGAGATCAATGTGGGCAGAGCCTGAGGTATACCTCGCTCATACCTTCAATCCTTTTGACGGCGTTTCCGTGTTCTGAGGTCATTCGATTGATGATGTGTTCGTTTTGACTCTCAAGGTATGTCCAAAGCGGTTCGTCATTCGACTGGAAATCCATGAGAATCCTGTAAGAATTCAGCTCCCTTGCCTGAAACTAAATGCGAATGAATTTGTACAGACTCCAGAGTCTTCTCGTGCTCATCGACACTCCTGTTCGGGTCCTCCAGCTGACTGACAAGAACCATCTTCATCTTCGCCATCGCTTTCTCAACAATTGACCAGACCTTGTTCAGAATTCGTTTCTGTTGTTGTTGTTCAGATGAGTCGTCTTTCGCTGGACCGGTGGGTAACAATTGACCAGGCCGATTTTCCAGGATATATTTTCCCTTTTTGTAATCTCGAATGGCAAGGTCGAATCTACCCTATCGCAATGCAGTCAGAAACTAAAGGAAGAAGTGTTGAAAGATGCTGTAGTACAAGGTCGATTGATTCCATGATGAAGCTAGGTAGATTGAAGAAGAATCTAGACCGTTCAAAGATTGATAACGTGGCGCGTAGCTTCCGTGCCTTTGAAGCACTTTCTAGCACGGGAAGAAAGATTTGGTTGGCTTTCTGCCCTCCTTCTAGAATGGAGATAATCATTGGAAAAAAAGCTCTGAAAACAATGGAAACTTACGTTTAAGGTGGTCCCGCAACGGCTTAGAGCCGTAGTCAGTTCCGTCAGAAAATATACCGGATTCCATGTCTTCATGCAAACCTTTCAAGGAAACTGAATTCGCAACGACAGCACGAGAATAGATAGGGCATACATACCTTCAATCGTTGCTTTCACCGAAGCAAACTTGTCAAACTGGTCTTCCACCAAGATCCTAACAGCCTCTGAACGGGCTTCAATGGCATTCTCGAGGTTAGCAATGCCTGTCACGAGATCGTGATATGTCGCGTTCGGATGCACAATAGAGAGATAGGCAGCCGGGTCGAATTTTTTGGACGTTATGAGGATTGCTGCTCCTGTTCAGGAAAGAGACAAAAAAAAAACTTTCAGCATGATACTGCATGGTGAATTGTGGTGCGCGTACTAGTTTCCACGTTCATTTCTTTGATTCTGTATTCTCAAAATCAAGGCATTGCAATAGGCAGGGAAGAAGCACGTACTCTACAGAATGTGGGAGTCCTAGTGGGTCAGATTCTCCCTCCCTCTCGACCGCCATGGTTGGCTCCAGCAGTGACGCGCCGATAGACTCTTCAAACTCATGATCTACCTCTTCCCATTTCCTGGTTAAAAATCAGAATATAGTACATAGGTATTTCGCATAAGGACAACTGACGTTGGACTTAGGGAACTGATTTTGTACGCTCGTAATAGCTTCTCTTCGTCAATTTCAAAGTTCAAGCGCGGCATTCGGAAACGACCGCACTGAGTAAATCCTTGGTACTTGAGCTCAAAGCGAAAAAGGGCAGTCTGTCACCTTCAACCTTGTGGTTGAATGGAGAGATCTCAAGACACATTGACAATGACAGGTACATTGACAGTCACAATTTAGCGTCCACAAGCAATCGGTCCGATTTACGTAAATCAGGGGTTGAAAATTGAACCATAAATTTGAAAGGGCGACGTTTCGTAGAGGTTTCAGCAGAACTTATCGACGAATACTAACGACGCAACGAATAATCGGAACTACAGGTATTCCAGGTCCAGCGAAGTAGTTTTGTGGGCTTCCTTGCCCGACGCATTCACCTCTTATGTGCCACACCGACGCACCGGCAACATTACACTTCAGGTTATCTTGTGTCGGTGGCAGGGACTTCGGACAGGGCGGCAAGCCGCAGTGCATATCGTGGACACCCACGATGAAGGTGAGGAGAAACAATGGTGAGAAACAGGTTTTTGAAATGTGCCACAACGACGTGACGCGTTGGCGACGCAACGCCACAAGCATCGTCACTGTTTATGCCACAGGCAGCAGACGATGTCCACGATGATGGCAGTGGGGAGCAAGCAGCGGCGTCGGGCGATGACATGTGACAGCTCGGCAGTCAGCTGGCTTAGGAAGGGAACTGCGCTAAAGGGAATCTCATAAAAAAGGGAACTGCACAAAATTTTCGTGAGTACCGTGACACTTTTTTCTGAGAGAGTTCCCTTTCTGGTTTAGTTCCAAAAATTTTCTGTACTGAAAATTTCTACAGTCGAAGCTTTGTTGGATCTCGCCCAAATTGGCAGTTACTATTTTCGGCTCCTGGCATGCCCCCATGCCCGACTTCAAGGACTCAACACGCAACTGACCAGGTGCTGCAAGAATACTCGACCAATACGCGGCGTCGAAGGCTCTCATCATTCATGAACCTTAAACCCTTTCAAGCCCATAAGACGGACTTTGTGGAGGCACGTTCTCGAAGAATACTGTCCAATACCTCAATCCATGTCACTTTGTACCCAGGCGACAACATTTAAAATAATTCTCGGTTTTCTCTACAGCCGACTGGAGGAAACCACCGATTCGTCCTCCTCTCGGGACTATTCCTCAATAGCCTTTCTATCAGTCCTTCTTGCACACCTCAGGGAACCGTATGACTCGGACTGACCGTTTTTCTGAAACATTCTTTGACCCCAAACTTTATCACAGCATGGTCAACCAAAAGCAATCTTTCACAAATTAGCCAAATCCCCGGTTAGGGTTTAGGATGTCCTCTTCTATTGGTGGTCTCGATATCCGTTGACATAGCGTTGTTCGTCGGCAGACGTCTGGATCGCCATTCCACTTGCGGATGCTTGCGGTGTCTAAAGCGTGCTAAGCTAGGGTCCTGCCGTATATGTATTCCCAACTTTCTTTGCCCTCGACGCTTCTGAGTCATAGTTCATCTCTACATTGCTCCACATACTAAATTATCCATTTGTGAACGATGTAGAATGCAACCAGGAGTTCTTTAAATCCGTGGGCTTCGCGATCTAAACCAAGATATCACATACTCTCTCGTTGGACAAATTCAGGGAGGAATTCCAAGACGGTGGATTGCACAGTGTTCTGACCCCACTATATCTAATCACCTCTAGATCCTTCCGATGTATCCCTATCCTGGCCTTCGGAATCAATTGATATCCTTCTCATTTTATCGAGCCATTCAAACGCTGAGAATATATCCAGGTGTGTGCGGCCTTATCAACCGATTAGCATAGTATTTAAACCCAACTTAACTGGCGTTCTTTCAAAAATCTTCAATGATTCTCCCAACTCTTGCCTCATTCGCTAGGGCCTTGATCCTTCTTAGTGTCGGAGTCGGTGGTCAGTTATTGCACAACATCACTATTGACGATACGGACCCAACCATTTCGTACACGGGACCCTGGCAAGTCGACCTTCCAGAGCCCGCGTTCTACCAGGGTGGTCATCATTGGTCAAGTCAGTCTGGTGCTTATGCGACTTTCACTTTCACTGGTATTTAGTTCATTTCAGTAATGTTGTATAATTTCATCAAACCTGAAATTAGGTGTTGCTGTGTACTACTTGGCCCCTCTTTATTCGGGTTACGAGGGTGGGGTATCTACCCTACTCTCGCTCGACTCTGGACCTGCTCAATTTGTGAATCTAACACTTGTTGGTCTTGAACCAGCAGTGTATGCAGTGCGGTGGAGTGCGACTGGGCTGGCCAACCGCATGCATACAGTGATGAACACTCTTGGCCGCAGTGCTCAGGGTGAACTGACCATGTGGGCAGTTGTAGACGGATTCATGTACGTCCGTCCTAATATGTCTTGTCCGGATATATCACTGATTCCAACAAAAACTCAGTTACACGGTGCAAGATCCACCTATACCATCTTCGACCCAAACTTCTTCAACCCAAACTTCAGCACCCAATCCTACTGGCTCTAGTATTGGCAGCGTATCATCACCAAAGAGTGTTCCTGTTGGGGCGATAGCTGGTAGTGTGGTCGGCGGTGTAGCAGTTGCAATCGTTCTGCTCGGATTGCTTGCTCACTTCCTGGTGTTAGTGTTTTTGCCGATTAATTGTATGACTCTGCTGACTCATAGTTCTGTGTAGCTTCAAAAAATCGTTTATACGCAAAGGCTCAGTAGGCGAAGACGCAAAAGGTCGAGATGATAGTCTGAACAATTTAAATGGTCGGTTAGGATCGAGTCCCCAAATGCGGGACCAGGGTGATCACTCTACGTATTACAACGGATCTTCTCAAGGGTCTGCGGGGGCGAGTGTTTCTCCCTCTCAAGGGTCTTTTATCTATCGAGGATTACCTGAGCTATCGAATGAGTAGGCCAATGTGATTCATCTGCACAGGTACAAGTTACTCGTCAAGCATTTGAAATTTCATTAATTTATGTTGTTACAGGTACACAAACGTAACTTATCTTCTCTGTAGTGTATGTAATGTCAAAATTAGCAACAAAATGTACGTGTTCTACAAAAGTGTATAAATAATTGTTCCTTCAGATGTGAAGTCTCTTCGAGACGGCTGTCGAATTGAGAGGGAGGAGTTAATAAGGCAACACCCTCGAGACACTGTAGTAGGAAAGAGTACGCAAGTTGTTTGCCAGACCAAATATCGGTCAGGAATGGAGCCGACTCCATCGGTATGCTGTATTCAGAGAGCCTGAGAGCTACTGGCCTCGACACGCTTCACGAGAACGAAGGGGACCTATAGTGCTATTACTAAGCTCAAATTTTTATACATATTGAAAATTTTCATGCGTTGGCGCTTTGTGTCATCCCCACTTTATGTACCCAAAGGGTATTTCCTCTTCCGGAAATATACCATATACGGTAAAATCTTACTTTTTTTGGCGTTACAGAAATAATAT
>Ga0307517_10014351_pt1 | contig 10647 bp, 6 predicted proteins | sample 23_EM_MG_FD_194515 | JGI IMG/M metagenome (GOLD analysis project Ga0307517, IMG submission 194515) | Populus trichocarpa ectomycorrhiza microbial communities from riparian zone in the Pacific Northwest, United States - 23_EM | ecosystem: Host-associated > Plants > Roots > Unclassified | place...
CCCCAGTCTTATAGGAATAAACTCTTAGACCAATGGAACAATCTAAGACAAGGGAATAAGTCTATCAATGAGTATATAACGCAGTTTAACGATTACATGATTAGATGTGCCATAAGAGAGAATGAAGTCATGACTTTGCGTAGATTTTGTAAAGGCTTAAATGATGATCTTAGAAAAGAAGTTGAATTTCAAGGTGTATCTACCCTTAACCAAGCTTATACCTTAGTTCAAGATTACAAGTTGGTCACGAAGAATCAGTGGATGAATCGTCATGGCTCTTATAGTACACCTACTAGGTCCCAACTCAGAAGTAGTGATTCTTTGTTAGGTGCTCCACCCCCATAGACCTAATCCTAGTAGCACCCAACTTTGTAAGAAAGATAAGGGCAAACGAGTTGTCAATGAAGTGTCTAAGGTGAGTTCTATGGTTAAGTGTATTAATTGTCTAGGTTTTGGTCATATCTCTTTAGATTGTACCTCTAAACCTTTAGTCATTAAAAAATATAAGGATATAGGTAAAGAAGAATATTGTAGTGTTGAAGTGTATGAGCCTAATCTTGAGGATTTTTGTGACCTAGATGACGAGGATGTGCAAGAAGAGGGACTTAACACAATGAGTCCACATGAGCTTGAGACTGAGGTTAAGAAAGAGTCTGATATGTCTACTTTAATGGTAGAGGAAATTTTAGGGAACTCTTCAGTGGAATTGCCTATAGAGATGAGTATGGTTTTAGAAGAGTCTTATGATATTAGTTCTCATAAACTACCTGATTCCTCATCCCACATGCTTGATGTCCAGCACATTATAAGTTTAGAGCAACATGTGTGAGCTTTTTGACCTCTTATCACATGCACGTGATGAGAAAGACGAAGATAATCCTAGTTTACTTGATTGTGTCCATACCATATCTACACAGGTTTCAAACAATGTTTGTCTCATTCCACACCCTTAATCATTTAGTGTTCATAGTTACAAACCTGAGAAGCCTATAGAACACCTTCTCATATCTACTCACAATAGGATGTCTAAGTCAGTTGAGTCATTACCATGTAGGGTTTGATTTAATTATTGTTGGGTATTTTATTTAGTGGGCCATAAGCCCAATCGCTTATTCTAGTTAGGGTTTTAATATAAATACCCTACTTTTCTAAATGTTAAGGGACTTTTGATGATTAATGAAAAATTTGCAGACTTTGCATATCTCCAATCCCCTTTCTTCTCTTTCTTTGCTTTCTCTTCTCAGCTTCTTCTCTTCTCAACTTCTTTCTTTTCCCGGCTTTAATTCTTTTGTTTGTTGTTCCGCGTCAAATATTCCTCTAGCAAAGCCTTTATCCTTTCCGTCTACCCATCAGTTTGCGGATGATTGGCAGTGGAAAACTTCAGCCTTATCCCCATCATGTTGAACAACACTAGCTAAAATTTGCCCGTGAATTGCACATCACGATCCCTTACGATGTCAGAAGGTACTCCAAAATACTTCACCATATTTCGATATAATAACTCAGCGGCCACTTCAATTGTACACATCGTTAGGGCAACCATAAACATTGCATACTTGGTGCATCTGTCTACGACAACCACAACAGTGTTCATGCCATCCACCTTATGAAACCCAACAATTAAGTCCATCAAAACTGACACTCAAGGCTTGTCTGGAATCGGTAGCGGCTGTAACAATCCTTTCTCTTACTGTCATAAGGTCTTGTCTTGTTGGCTCACTAGACAAGTCTTGACGTAAAGTTCTACGTCATCATCCATCTTCGACCAATAAAAAGTCTGAGATAAAAGAGCAAGCATCCTTTCTCTACCTGGATATCCAGCCCACCACGGGTCGTGAGTCTCCGTCATTGAATACTTTTATAGCTCTCCCTTTGGCATAAAGATCCGACCCCATTTTGCATAGAGTAGGTCTTGTTCTAACCAATACCCCAGTATGGTCCCTTCTTGTACAAGATTAACTAGCTTTTTTTACACTGCATCTTTCTCAGTAACTTGACAAACCCAACCCAACATGTCCGACTCCACCTAAACAATAACAAGAACAATAGCAATTACCTCACATCTTCTGATTGCATTCGCAACCTGATTATGCCTCCTCGATTTAGCTCCCATACAAAGCTATACTCGGCCAAGAATTTTTGCTCCAATTTTGCCGCTGCGACAATTTCCTTTGTCCTGAAGACGATGTTAGCAATATTATCGGTCTTAACAATGAATTTTAGCCCCAACAGATATATTCTTCATATACCAAGGCAGTGCACCACTACCGTCATTTCCTTCTTGTGTTTCGAGTATTTTTGTTCATCATCATTCAACTTTCGACTCTCGAAAGCAATCAAATGTCCCTCTTGTACTAGCACTCCCTTAATAGACCTATTTCAAGCATTAGTATGCACTTCGAATGGCTTCTCAAAATCAAGTAGCCCCAAGACTAAAGCTGACATTATTGTTGTCTTCAACTTCTCAAAAGCTTATTAGCAGTCAACTGACCATTTTCATCTCTAATTCTTCTTTAGAAGATCTAAGAAAGGAGTTGTTTTCTTGCTATAACCCTTAATGAATTGTTTGTAGTAGTTTATAAGCCCCAAAAAAGATCTCAACTCTAGGATTATCTTCGGGGCTGACCATTCAATGATGGTTTGAATCTTTTGTAGATATAACTTCACTTGTCCCTCCCCAATTAAATGGCCCAAGAACATAATCTCATTTTTTGCAAACTCATATTTTTCTCTCTTTACCTACAATTCATATTCCCTCAATCTACTTAAAACTTTAGAAAGATGAATTATATGACCTTTCATTCATCTACTATAGATTACAATGTCATATAAGTAGACTACAACAAAGTTGTCTAAGAAATCATTTTAAACATCATTTATGAGATTACAAAATGTTGTTGAAGCATTTGTTAGGTCGAATGGCATAACTAGAAACTCGTATAAGCCATACCTCGTTGCACAAGTAGTCTTATACTCGTCACCCGTAGCAATCCGCACTTGACAATATCTCGAATTAAAGGAGCTGGATATTTATTTTTTATGGTTACCTTGTTAAGTGTTTGATAGTCCACACACATGAGAAGGCTTCCATATACCTTCTTTTGAAATAAGATTGGAGCACTATATGAAGCCTTGGAAGGATGGATAAATCCTTTGTCAATCAGTTCTCCCAATTGCTTTTTTAATTCTTCCAATTCCATTAACGACATTCGGTAAGGGGCTTGAAATGGTGGCTTTGTTCCCAACACCAACTCAATCCGATGGTCTATGGCCCTCCTAGGTGGGAGTTTCTTCGGTAGCTGGGGCAACATCACATCCTCAAATTGCTTCAGCACACTAGCAATTTCTTTCGGCACCTCTTTATAGTAGTTCATTTTCTCATCTACTACTATTGCAAGAAACATTTCTCCACCTTTATGTATTGCTTTATCAATAGCAATGGCCGAGATCAAGTTTTTTTCAACCCTAATGACATTATTTATTGCAACATGGGACAAAACATGGGCATCCCTCACTTACAATCATGACTCCAATAAGATATGACACTAATACAATCTTGGCTTTTCTCAAGAAATCAAGACCAAGAATAATATCGTAGTCATCAAGATTTACAACCAACAGGTCGTGCTTACCTCTCAATTGATCTAGCATTATTGGCACATCATAAGACACACTTGTAATTCTTTATGCCTTCGAGTTTATTATCTTCATCGAAGTATGGCTACTACTCAGTCGTAAACCAAGTTCCTTCACCAACCGATTTGCTATAAACATGTGAGTTGCACCTGAATCCAGCATAGCGTTTATGTCTTTGCCATCTATCCTAATCTTCATATACATCAGATTATCCACAGACCCTGATTTCCCTTTTCGTAACGCATCAATCCTTGCCAAGTCTTAATCAACAAGGCTGGTTTCGGCAGCCGCATCCCCTGATTCAGCAACTAGGCAATTTAACACATGCATAGGATTGACATGCGTAACTACCTGCTCATCCTTATTGCTATCTCTAACTCAAATAGCATTCAACTTTTCCCTTTTCGGACATTCCTTCACAAAATGAGAACCATCACAAATGAAGCAAGCAAAGTTCGGTTTAGTACCTTTACCTTGTGTACCCATTAACTTAGCCTTGCCCTTATCCGCAACAACCTTCGATGTACCGCACCCCCACCAAACTTCTTCTTCTTTTCCTCCTTGTCTTTTACCTTAGACTTGAAGGAGGCCAATGTGTAACCCTCTCTAGTATTTGATTTAAAATCAACCAAATTGTCCTCAACAGCAATAACAGAAGACATATATTTTATGTTCTATTGTCTTAGTTCCGCTTGCGCCCAAGGTTGAAGTCCAGACATGAAGTTGAATAACCTGTCCTCCTCGGATATATTCACGATGTCGAGAATTAAAGAACTAAAAGATTTAACATACTCACGAACTAACCTTTCATGTTTAAGCCTTTTCAATTCCTCCCGTATAATCTTAACATACCCACGAACTGACCTTTCATGTTTGAGCCTTTTCAATTCCTCCTGTATAACCCAGGATGTGTTGTTCGGAAGGAACTGCTCTTTCATCTCCTACTTAAGACGATCCCACATCTCAATCTTTAGACGTCCAACACTTAAGTCCTCTTTGGTTCTTGTTCTTCACCAAAGTTTAACATCACTCGTGAGATACATCATGGTGAGATATATTTATTCAGCCACACCGATCTTTACAACACTAAAGTATTGCTCCATGTCCCACAAGAAATTCTCAAGTTCCTTGGAACTTCTTGACCCACCGAAAGACTTCGGTTAATGCACTTTAGGCTTAGATTTACTTACCCCAATAGGAGTGTTTGTTATTGCCTGTTTCAGAATGGCAATGGTCTCTTCGGCAGCTTCCAATCATTCACTCGATTTTGCCACAAAAGAAATGTGCAAACTCTTTGCCCTTTCAGCGCTTTCCATAACTTCTTTCAAGCGATCAATGATAGAGCGTTCTTGACCTTCTTTCTCATGCCCTATCAAAGTCTCAAGACATATCAACTGTTCCTGAATAACTTCCATGACTTCGGGTTGCACGATCTTAGAACCAACGCGCTCTGAAACCAATAGTCATATGATTAAATTTTTCACCCTAAAATCCAGCCATAGACGATAGTCTATGCCCAATTAGACTAAGCCTTGCCTCACCGTTTTCACTAGTGTTTACCTACGACTATATGTTTCGCTCACCCAAAGAGGTTCCCATAATTGCCTCGTCATAAATAAATAACAAATACAAGTAAATGAACTCAAAGCACACCCAAAATACAAGAAGATCTCCCAATCTTTATTAATCTCGTAAACAAAGGATTACACAATATAAATGTGTATGCTATGCACAAAGACTGCATCCTACACAACCAAGACTTTCCAGCCTATTTATAGACAAAGATATATGAGTTACAAGGCACAACCATCATCCCTATTTTTCAGAACATAGCGGGGCATTTTCTCCCTCATGTTCTCAATGAACTTAGCGGCCTATTTTCTAGCAAGTAGTGGGCAGTTTCTCCCCCGTGTTCCCATGATCTTAGTAGCTTATAAAGCAAACCCAGTTCTGCCCCACGTTCAGCCCCTAGTCTCTCATGATCTAGATGTCCATAACTGCCACCACTAACCCATAATTTGGATGTCCACCTAACAGTCCCAACTGTTAGTTTCTGTTGTGTTCACTACCAACTTAGAAGGTCCATTATCCAAGCCCCACGTCCATGCCAAGTCAAGAGCTCAATGACTCGCATGAATCATTGCACGCTACTTGCCAAATTCATCGCTGCCCATTCAAGGCTATCATTGTCCATCGCTGCCAAATTCTAGGCAGTGTGCATTTGTTGGCGTGTCCTCGTGCCTAGAGCTTTAACACCGAGTTATTTTCCCGACCCTTACACCTTTGGTTAGGACAAGATTGATCTCACGAGCCACACATACCTAAAATTATACTTAGGCATAACATTTATAGATTTGAATACGATTCCTAAAACCAACTCCTACCTAGGTTGTAGGGAATTATTGTCTATTTTTATATTAATAGAGACAAACCTACATTTCACCTGCACTCATAGTGTATGAAAGTCTTCACTAGCCAACTATTTTTCTATCTCCTATAATGATAAGGAAGTTAAATGATTTTAGTGGAATATAGGTGTGTGGTTACAGTTACTTAGATAGGCTGAGTAGAACACAACTCATAGCTTACTAAAATGGAAATTACTCTCCAATCCCTTTACCCTAGTAAGAGGACAAGGTTTAATAAAAATACCATTTGAACCACTCAAGTAAGGGGTTTGCATCTCTCTATTCTTCACTACATATATATTTTCAAAGCATTTCTCTTTAAAATATCATTATAGTCTCTTTCACTACAAAGATACTTACTTAAGAATCTCAGAGTCCCTTAACCTATCATAGAAGACCTTTTGTGGGTATTTGGCTTCCCACATCAAGTTACACTTATTTTAGCTATTTTGGCTATAGATGGTGGAGCAGATATCTAGGACCAAGTGATTAACCGAATATTCAACACATAAGTTTTATTCCTAAGCTACTTCAATTTTTTGGGACATCATCACCTTTTCTTGAAGCTAGTAAAACTTGTCTCTTAGAGCATCCTACCACAAACCATGGCCGAGAGTTCCATAACTATCTAAGCTTTATGTTCTATTTTAGATTATAATTATAATATTTATTTAACACAAATCTTATTATATTTTTCTACTAAGAAAATTGTTATAGTTTATTAAATTTCTCAACTTACCAACTACCTTTTTTTTGTTGGAATTTAATTATGGATAAATTACTTTAAACATCGATTTGATTATTTTTTTATTTTACAATCAAGTTTTCAAATATCACACTTTAAAACCTTGGTCAAATTACATTTTGAAAATCAATGAAAAGATAATAATAACCCTATATATATATATATATTAAAGCATTGAAACATAACATGTAATCATTACCGCACAACTTATTCTCTTTCTTCATGTTAACCTTCTTTCTCTCTAACCTCTCTATCAAAATCATAGCCTCCCTCCTAATAATTTATTCTCATACCGATAATCAACCAACCTCATCTTTTACAACTCATGACAACAATTATTCTCTCTCGTAAAAACAAACCCAAAAGGCATAACGTCATAAAGTGTAGGAATTGTGACTGCAGTTTTTCAAAATTTGAAATTATGAATGTAGACCCCAGAGACAATAAGATAATACTAATACACTGCAGCAAGCTTACTAATTATGAAGACACAATATTTGAATAAAATTTCAAGTCTTGTACAGATCTAATAAATTCAATTTTGAGTTTGACAATTATGAAAATATGTTTTTTGAATTTGTTAACTCATTGGCCAGAAGCATCACGAAAAAAATTCAGACATTACAGAATAATTTGCATCTCAATAACCAAAGCTTCCGCAAAAAGCACGGAAAAAAAATACTTTCTTTTGCAAGCCTTGTCTCTTTATTAGAAAATAATTGAAGACAATGAGTATAACTTTATGGTTTTTATGATTGTCAGCACCATATAATTGTGACTGCAACAAGCCTTGTTTTTACTGGATGTAGATGATGGCCGCTGAATCGGGACTGGAAAATCTAGATCGACAATTGTGGCTTCAATCTTGTTTGGTTGGTGAAGGAGATACTGGTGTGGGTCTCGGTTAAAGCTTGATGGCTGTCAATTGAGCGGGAATGAAGGGTTAGGGTAACTCTGTGGTTGCCGCCTTAAAGAGAGCTTGGCTAGGTGGGCTAGCGGTTATGTAAGAGAGAAGGGAAGAAGATGGAAAATAATGGGGGCTAGGGTTTTCTGGTTTTTTATCTTGTTTGTTATATATCTTTTTGGTTTTCGTATATACAAGATCATGTTTTGAAAAAAATAAATTTTTTAGTTATTATTTTAAATATAATAATAGTTTTATAAATAAATATATTTTATTTTAGTTTTTTATGATGTCAACTCCTAAAAATATAAAATGAGAATGATCTTTAAAGTTGAGGTAACAAAATATAATATTTAAAAACTTAATTACAAAGTGAAAAGATGATTAAACAATAAAATGCTTAGAATAATTTATCCTTTAATTATTTTGAACTTAGGAATAATTACAGAAAACATCATATAGTTTTATCTAGATTTTATTTTCTCTTTATACTTTTATAAATTATACTTTATAGATTTTACGTACGTAATAAGATTTTATATCCTTAACATTTAGCACAAAAAAAGTAAAAAAGAAAAGTCTTAATACTTTCAAGTTTGCTATTATATTTAATTTAATTTAATGACTAAAAAGTTTCTAAGTCTCAAAATAAATAAAAACAAATGCCATCAATTGTCAAAATTACAAAAATGCCACTAGTGTCAATTTGTTTTATTAAAAAAAAAACATTAAAACATGTTTTTAACATGAAATCACCACCATTTACAACCACAAAAAAAAACTCAAAATTTCCACCAAACTTCTCATTGAAGTTTCCAAAAAGAATATCCAAGAAAATAAGGATAATATATAGTTAGCAACTCCAGGTGGAAGATGCAACATATGATATTATGAAAAAGAACCCAAGAAAATGATGTTCACCATATATGATAATACGATGGATATGTAAAATGCAATCAAGAATAATTATGTCAAATAAGATACATGGAATTATCAGCAAGTATGTAATATTCTTGGACAATAATTATATAAATGCAATGTTATGGATGAATAAAAAAATAACAATAAGAGTTTGTTTCTTTTGTGTAAAAAAATTGTGTGAAACAAACATTGAAAATTAAGCGGAAAATATTTTCATGGAGGAGAAAATATTTTTCAATCAACCTTGAGTAGTGTTAAATAGTCTATTGATTCACGCTCTGCTACAAGTAAAACTAATTTTTTTTAAACGGAAGAGAGTGTGAAATTCTTTGGCAGCTTCATTTAACCCAATCAAATGTGTGAGTCTTGAAACCTCTCAACTCAATTTCTTATCTAGCTCGAGTTTTTAAATAAACCACGTGGAAACTAATTCGACGTGAATCAATCGATTTCACAAGTCCAAAAAAAACTTGGATGACTAGTAAAAACATGTTTTAAATTTTTTTAAAAAAACTTCATATAACAATATATATATATATAAGACGATACCAAATTTGATTGACCTAGGTTACCATGTGACATGAGTCATGGACTCCACTGAGTTTAATAACTTTGTTGATTTTGTAAACTATTTTTATTTAATTGCATGATAGAAAAAATGTATGCTCGTTAAATCGAGAACCAACCCTAAATAAACATTTATTTGAGACTATAATAACCTCGTAGAAAAAAAATAAAAATAAGTCATGAAGGCTATTTCTTAGCCAATGTAATATTGAAGTATGAAATAATTAAAAAAACAATTAAAAAAATTTAAGGACCAAAAACTATATATAAAAAAAAAGATATCGGGTTTGGTAGGTAAACCCGCTTAACCATTGAATCAGGTACCCTGTGTTAACATGTCAAACTCGTGAATAAGGTCATGGATTCTACTAAAATTAATAACGTTTGTTTAAAATTATTTTTTATTTAACTATATAATAATAAAAATAGACGATTGTAATCAAGCATTGGCCCAATACTAGTATATTTTTTTAAAACCACAATAATCTTGTAGAAAGAAAAACAAAAAAAAATTATGAAAATTAATTATCAATCAATCCAATAGTGAAAGATGAAATTTATAAAAAATGAATTTAACAAAAACAAGAAAAAAAAGTTAAACCCGCAAACCAGACTTCACTGGATTAATAATTTATTTTTTTATTTATCTATATGATAACAAAAATAAACAATTAAAAAATTGAGCACTAACCCTATACCGAGATTGTTTTTTAGAACGCAATAATCTCATAGAAAACAAAATAAAAAAAATTATAAAACTCAGTTCTCAATCAACCCTGTAATATCCCACATCGGCGGGTGAGGGTTTGGTAGCTGACTTTATTAGTAAATCTGGTTGCTAACATGTTGTACGTGTTTTTGGGAGTCAGACTCAAAAGTGGGCTCGCGTCACCAGGAACAAAACCGTGAGGGCGGTAAGGCCCAAAACGAACAATATACAGCATGTTGGGGCAGGCTGTTACAAACCCAATATCAAAGTATGAAAACAAAAAAAAATTAAAAAAAAAAGTTAAACTTGTCAAACCTGCTAATCTAATCAACTCGTCAAACCCGCTAACCTAATCAACTCGTCAAACCCACAAACAGGTCAATGGACTTTTTAATATTTAATAACATGATTTTTTTTCAAAACTATTTTTTTAACTATATAATTAAAAAAGAAATGATCACAAAATCAAGTTCAGTTTTTTAAAAAAAAACATACCCTGCCAAACCCGTAAGCTGGGACAACTCAGGTTATCTCACTAAACTCGCAAATCGAGTCATTAACTACACAAAGTTTAATAACTTGGTTTTTTAAAACTATTTTTTATTTAACTAAATATTTTTTTTAAAAAAATAAAAAACAATACCGCAATGCCAGGATATTTTTCGAATGTCATGTGATGTCGAGATATTTTTTCGATACCGTAATAACCATATAAAAAGTAAATTAAAATAAAATATTAACTATAATTTTCAATAAC
>Ga0307517_10014352_pt1 | contig 10647 bp, 13 predicted proteins | sample 23_EM_MG_FD_194515 | JGI IMG/M metagenome (GOLD analysis project Ga0307517, IMG submission 194515) | Populus trichocarpa ectomycorrhiza microbial communities from riparian zone in the Pacific Northwest, United States - 23_EM | ecosystem: Host-associated > Plants > Roots > Unclassified | place...
CGTCTGGTACATTCATTGTTAGCAAGTTTTGCAGCTCTATCTGATTATAGGTTATGTAAAAATTCCCTTCCGAGCATCTCGGATTTTCGATGTCGACATAATAATTCACAGGTCGCTATATTTCGAAAACATCTTGTAGTTGATAGATATTTATTTCGGCCCGTTCCATCCGATCTTCGACTTTTCGCTTTACATTTTTGGCACACCCATCCCACACATTGGCTCGATTGTGGAAGATCGCCAGGGTGCTCCAACGACTGCACCAAAGTCAGGTCGAGTGGCTTGTTGACTGACATGTTGCGTGGACGTCATTCGAATTCCCGATGTCGTGGAGGAGAGTGTCTGTGGTACATTGTCGTGATCATCGGTAGTCGTTTTCCTCAGGAGGTTCTTGTACCAGATATCCGTAAGCTTAGACAAGATCTTTGAGCGCACCCTCTTCAGCCCTTTCTAACCATCCTTTATCATCGTGGTAAATATCACAGCCCCTGCGAAGACATACAATGGTGCCGAATTCGGAGTGCCTTATTATCTTGTTGCCTAGGTGAAGAGCGAGGAATGGAGCTGAGCAATATTGACAGCGTTGGTGGAGCAGAAAAATAATTTGTCCAGTCCTCCCTGCTGCGGGTACGGATTCCTGGGGGGTGTGCTTGAGAGGCATGTTGACGAGGAGACGGCGATGGCAAGCACGGGCAAACAGATCGGGACATGTATGTCGGAGCACTGCCACACATTGCCTCAACCGGATACTCTCCTGATCCCACAAAGACCGAAAACAGAATGAAACGTAGACCTCCCAGAGTCGAAACTTTGTCGTTTGAAGTCCTGTAAATCTACAAGTTTCACTGGATTGACGCCATTGCTTGCAGGGACAACGCCTAAACCTCGCAGCGTGCACTAAACTGCGCTGAGGAGACGGGATCTCTAAAATCCGAAATAGACTCCGTTCGGTGCGCTTCGCTATTATGCGTCCCACCACCGTCGGGTCTTAAGATGCTTTAGTCCGCTTGTCTGGCTCCCAAATACTGCAACGCTTTCCCGAGTCACAAATATCCCTTTCTTCAGGTCCACCACCAGTTCGCTTTCCGTCCTCCCAGACGTGTCTCTCCTTTCCGTTTATTGCCACTATTGCGACTATCGGGACAACATTCATTTCGTCATTTTCTATATCCCGTTCATTTCCTCTGGTTCTCTGTATTTTTATATCAGCCCTAACGCCCAGTATGCAACCGGTCAGCGGATCGGAGTTCTCCCCTGCCCGAGATGCGCGCACACCTCTAACGAGGGGGTTTCTACTCGGACATCGCCATCGGACCCAAACTAACGCACAAGACCTTCCCAGTTTTCTAAATCCTCATACACCACTTGTTTCGCGAGGTACACCATCAAATTCACGGCGCAAGCGGTCTTCCGAAACAGTATTTCTGACTCACCAGGATGGAAGTGGAAAAGCTCAACAGGAAAACAAGGGTATACGAAGACCTTGCTGTCAGCGCATCCACTATCCCGTCTCATCTGAGACTACTCGTAACGACCCTCTAAGGCCAACGCCTCGCAGGGCAAGCGACGCAGACTCGACCGCTCTCAGAGTCAAAGTCCGTCAGTTTTCTGCTACTGCTCGATCGGCTGCTGGGGCTTGCACCGCTTCAACCTCAGCCTTCGTCCCCGCTTGTTGCAGCAACAACAGAGCCTTTTCGGCACACAAGTCATCCGCCCCGGTATTCAAGCCTCCTCTTAGGCTCCATTCGACAAACGTCTCTTCCCCATTTGTAGTCGAGTCGGGAGGAAGATCTTTCACATCAAGCGGACCGAGCAGGACCCGTTCACACATCAAACTTCCAGCTGTCAGAGGAAAAGCAAAAGCTTCGGCCGCATCGCCTTCCTCCCTTCCATCACCAGCACCTTTACCCGCGAGTTTCGATGTAGCTCACGCGAATCTTGCACCTGCAACTTGTACGACACCACTTAGAGATAGAGTTGATTCATTTTTCGACCCCTCCTCTTCTTCGACTTTTCTATTTCCCTCCTTTGACGCACTGGATGACCTTACACGCTGGGGTATGGATGCCATGTCTTTTATTTCTACTTCACCAGATAACCATGGGCAAGACGCAACTAATATTGATCAATTCACTAATACCGGACCTAATTCCTTTTCAAATCCATTTTCTACTCCTTTCGGCGATGACGACCTCCTGGAGAACGAGATTCCCTTCCCCTCGACAAGGCCTCGCGTTGTGCTAGAACCGATGGGAATCAAGAAAAGCAAAACACTAGCCGCTGATAAGGCGCGAAATCTCACTCCGTCTAGTAATTCACGACGTCGACACCTTAATCTCTACGACCTTTCTCTCCCAGACAGACCGGCCTCTGTCCTGGAGCGCTCCTCAACTCCAAGATCACCCGGCCGACCTCCACCTGTTTTACCAAATCCCCTACCACCACTTCAAAGTGTTCAGTCCCCGAGCCCTTTGAATGACGCCTCACTAGCCCGAACGAGTTCCTACTTGCAAAGGATATCGGAGTCTTTGCAACCTTCGTCTGCGTCTGTAGACCAAGACAAACGGAAGCCCGCGGAAGGGGATGCCAATATCTCCTCTAGTCCTCCGAATAAGTCTTCTTCCAACCAGGATCTAAATTCCCAGATTCTCCCTTCTGCACCCCTATCTTCTTCGGATACCAAGAGTGGGAATTCAAAATTAACTCTCAGTGGTAATTCACGAAGGAAACTCACTCCCGTTTTCGCACCACTTGGTCGAAAGGGTCCGGGGGACCATCAACGCCTCGGTCCCGAAGATTGCGAGCTCTCAGTCATGTTTCCCCAAACGGCACATTACGAAGTTTGGGACATGAGTGATCAGTAAGTTTTGTGTTTCAACGTTGAACGTGTTGCTAACAACTGATTTTGTTACATGTATCAGTGGCTGGGTATCTGTGCCTGCCTTGCTCTGTCTCATGGTAAAGGACGTCAAGCGGTGGGCAGCCACGCCTCTTGCCACGCCTGACGTCAGCCTCATTGAGCTGAAATGCGATGATATCCCCCTCCCTGTGCGATTTACCTCGCTGTGCCCTGAACGCACGATTATGCCAACTATGGACCCGTCTTCCCGACCTTTATCTCCGTCCGTTTGCCGGCCGAATACTTATTTGACAACCTTCCTTGGAGGAAACAGTGCATTGGATGAAGTTTTATTTCCCCAGAATGGAAGATCGAAAAAAAGGAGAATGAGCCTAATGGATGCAATGAGGAAACACGAAGAAGAGCAAAAGATGGGAAAGGATAAGATCTCTCTCGAGGGGAAGTGGACGAGAACCTTTGGATTACCTGGTGTCGGGGGCTGTGAAATTAAACGGAAACGGAGCGGCTCCTCGCCTCATAAAGAGACGTCAGGCGTGCCGCCAAGAGGATGGTACCTTAAGTTCTGGATTCCAATTCCTACACGACTTTTTCTCAAGCGCGAAACTCGGATGTTCCGGATTCATGCGCAGATCTGTATGATGGATCAAGAGGAAGAGAAACCGGATCGGTTCGAAACTGGGTTGGAGGATGTCATTAGCGAGTGGGGGAGAGAGAATGACGGTGTATCTTCGTTGGAAGCAAAGACGGAGATGAGCGTTTCGCATTTGAGGAAGGAAAGAGATATGGATGGTTGGTGGTGGTGATTTTCCTTGTCCTTCGCTTTTTTTTAACATCCTTATTGCTGATTCACACCCCCTCATAAGCATTATTGATTAACATACATCAGCTACGTCTCACACTCATTTTGTGTAAATTTATCTCTATTGTCATTGAAGGACTATTCCATCACGTACTGTACATTCTACTTTTTTGGTTTTTCTTGCGCACTGGATTTCCCTTTTTATTCTCCATTGCGCAACATTGTATTTCACTCTAACTACCACATAACATTGTACCTTAACAAGCACAGATTCAGAATACCCCTGTCTTTGGTCACGTGTGTTGCGTCTGCGGATGGAAATAGGGAGTAATTTCAACCGGTCATTCTACCATCCCATCGTTCGTCCTTGACCTTTTATTTCGCTCAAGATGGCTGCCAAAACTACATATCCCCCTGAAAAGCTCGGAGAGTATACCATCGTAGAGGATATCGCGGAAGGAACATTCGGAAAGGTTAAACGTACGTTGCCCTGACTTCAGAGAAACCACTGTAACATATGATTGGTCTGTCTTCTAGTGGCAATGCATACGATAACAGGACACAAGGTCGCCATGAAATTCATTTCAAAAGCTGTGATACAGAGAGAAAAGACCAAAACTCGGGTCAAACGCGAATTTGAATACATGCGCACTCTCCGTCATGCGCACATCATTAAATTGTGCTTTTTTGAGTTTATCGAATGGTGCTATAATCCAAATAAACTGACCATTTTTACATGCAGATACGAAGTAATCTCAACCCCGACAGACATCATCTTCGTTCTCGAATACGCTCGCGATGAGCTGTTCAACTACATTGTTGCCAATGGCCGTATGCCAGAACCGAAAGCTCGTCGGTTCTTTCAACAAATCATTTCGGGCATCGAATACTCCCATCGACTGAAAATCGTCCATCGGGATCTTAAACCAGAAAACGTTCTTCTCGACAATGATCTCAATGTCAAAATTGCCGACTTTGGTCTTTCGAATGAGATCAGTGATGGAGATTTTTTGACCACCAGTTGCGGAAGTCCAAATTATGCCGCCCCCGAGGTTATTAGGGGAGGTGTCTATGCAGGTCCGGAGATTGATGTTTGGAGTTGTGGAGTTATCTTGTATGTTATGCTCTGTGGAAGACTGCCTTTTGAGGATGAAGACGTCCAAGTTTTGTTTGCAAAGATCAGCCGTAAGTAACTCATATGTGTGTGTCATTCTGTATATGATTCAATCGGTCCTGCAGAGGGTACCTTCCACATGCCTTCGTACCTTACACCAGACGCACGCTCGCTTATTTCCCAGATGCTGGTTGTTGATCCAGTCAAACGGATCACAGTTCCAGATATTGTCCAACACTCTTTCTTCAAGACTGACCTCCCACGATACCTCTCACCCCTCCCTCCTCCACCTGGGCCTGTACTCGGAACACTCTCCTCTCTTGTCACTGCATCGAAGCAGCTGGACTTTGAATTAATTGAAGGCTTGGGGAGGATTGAGGAGGATGTTGTGGAAGATCTTGCGAATAGGGTGATTGGAGTTGACAAGGAAGAGATCTGGGAGTGTTTGAGAAGGGATGATGGTCCTCAAGGTAATGCGGTCAAGGTCGCTTATATGCTGTTGAGGGATAAACGGAGGTTGGGAAGGGATCGTAAGTTGAAAATGTTCCTTCAGGTGTATGAATTACTGATTGCGTTGTAGTGGCTGAGTTTGCTGAGGCGGAACGGGATGCACAACTTGCTGCTATGGACGTAAGTTTCTTCGTTCGCTCTGATTAATAGTTTTATGTTAAAGGCACGATTTTTAAGCCTCGAAATGGCTTGTCTCCAGCTGTCCTTTCACCGGTCGGGGTTGACATGGAAGAAAACCCCTTCGAGGCTGAATTCGACTCCCAATACAACCAGACTCCTGAAGGAGGAGAAGGCGACGTTGATGATGTCGATGTTGATCTTGGTCTGGCTCCAGCGGCTGGGACTATACCTTACATGCCCCAATTTGCGGTGCTCAACTCGTCTTTACCTGATCCGCAACAACATGGCCCCAATCAGCACCATCTCACGTCGTATGCTCAAACAAGGCAAGAAAAACGAGAACAACGACGGGCTGAAAAAAATCGACGGACAAAGTGGCATTTTGGCATTCGAAGTCGCAGTCCACCTATGGAAGTCATGTTGGAAATTTACCGGACGCTCAAGGCGCTAGGAATGGAGTGGAAGGAGAAGAAGAATTTGGGCGGTCTAGGTAATTTGAGAGCAAAAGGACTTATTGGAGGTTATGGAAGAGGGGAAAGGTATACTATTGATAGGAATGCGGACATGGATGGCCCTGGAGAAGTCGATTTAAAAGCGGCGAGCAGCGTCTACTTTGTCGAGACAAGGGCGAGAGTTCAGGATATTGTGGTATGTCTATGTGCTTTTTATCCAGGGTGCTCTTTTGATTTACGTGAGCCCGGCCTCAGGTGGTCATGAATCTCCAACTGTACATGGTGGACTCGATCAACTATCTGGTTGATTTTCATCATAAAAAGTCCTACAAGGCTTCTGCCGAGCCTGGGGCGGGAAAATTCGATATGGCGGTCTACGACGCTGATTTCACAGCGGCTGAGGCGCAGACAAGCGAGGTTATGTCGAGTGGAAGGTCGATGAAGGACCTTGGTCCACCACCACCTAGCGTCCAGGAAGATGAAATTGTTTCGCCGTTTATCTTTATGGATCTGGCTTGTAGACTTATTCTTGAGTTGGCTGGAGGAGGGGGAGAGTGATTGTCTTGCTTTCCGTATTCTTTATTGTGCTGAATCTTGTATGTAATGAAGTTAAAATGTACATTGTGCTCTTGGTAGTTTATGGAATTGTAAGAATATAATTTAAGGCTATACTTTGATCATGATGGTTGCTCAGTCTCTATCATGTGTTCTCTGGCCTGGGGGCATCTTACCGCCCTCTTCCGTTCTTATTAACTATGTCAACAAACGCGCTCATCGTTCCCTACGACCACCAATCTACTGGCGTCGTCACCGCTGGCGGTCCCGATGTGGCCAAGCTCTGGTCTCTCACCCCACAGGGCGAGAAACCACCCAAAGTTGGGACTACGAGGACTTTCTACAATACCCCATCTGCATACCAGGTGACTATGATCTCGTCTTTGGGCGACGGTTATGCTTCAAAGAACCCTAATCAAAAACGTGAACTTGTCAGAAAGTCCGTCGGCAATGCGGTCAAGAATGTAAAGAGCTACGAAGGAGTCAAGGACGTAGTTGTAGATTCCTCTCTTGATCCTCATGCTGCAGGTGAGCAAACTCTCTTCTTACATATCTACTTTTATTTCTGACGTCGTCTTCTATAGCTGTCGCTGCTCATTTGGCATTATACAAGTTCACTTTGAAAACGTCTCCCCCGTCTCGTTTCAACCCTAATCTGACCGAGCCTATCCCAGAGAAACTCAAATTCTCGCCTCTTCAGGATTCTCAAGAGTGGAATCGTGGTGTCATCTATGCTCAGGCACAGAATCTTGCTCGAACTGTACATTATTTCTTCCTTGACCTTGTTCTTCAAGACATAACTTCTTTGTTCAGCTGGTGGAGCTACCTGCTAATATGATGACCCCTACTGTGCGTATTGAATTGCTCTGTTGCTGAAGGAATTAGTAACGAAAAGTGGTATAGAAATTCTGTGAACGTGTCACGAGCGAATTTGAAGGGATCGACAACGTTGAAATTATTGTTCGTGACGAAGGTATGTGTTCAATGCAGCCTAAGCCACCTCCCTGGTCGTTAATCCTTTTTGTAGTTTGGGCCGCTGAGAAAAATATGGTCTGCGATGATCACTTCTCCTTACTAAATCGGTTGTCTTATCCTCTGTCAGAATGTTTTCCTGTCCGTCACCCAAGGAACCAGTGAACCAGCCAAATTCTTGGAGATGTACGTCAATGATACGTCCATTGGAATTGATTAACTAAATGTCTCATCAGCCACTACACAGGAGCTGCTGACAAGAATGCGCAGGCTCTTGCTTTTGTTGGCAAGGGCATCACTTTCGATTCTGGAGGAATTTCTTTGAAGCGTAGCGCAGTATGCTTATTTTCTCCTTCCTGTCATGCTATCTACTTATTTCAATTTATGACAGGGCATGAAGCTGATGCGTGGAGACATGGGTGTGTTTCTGAACAACAAAAAGTATGGTTGCATTTGCATTTGCTGATTACGTATCAGGTGGAGCTGCAGCTGTCGTTTCGACTGCATGGGCTGCTGCTAAACTTAAGCTCCCGTACGTACTTTCCTTCGATTGTCTAGTGTGTCGCTCAAACCTTTGTCCATAGTATCAACATCGTCGTCTGTACTCCCCTGACTGAGAATATGCCAGGACCCAGTGCCACAAAGCCAGGAGACGTGTCAGTTCCTCTCAAAAAGCATATTCTTCCTTTGTTGTAACTGATGCTCATGTTCTTTTTTCTCAGCTTCTATGCCATGAATGGCAAATCTGTCGAAGTCGATAATACCGACGCTGAAGGCCGCCTTATTCTGTCGGATGCTATCTACTACACCGCGACGGAGTACAAACCACATACGCTCATTGATGTTGCCACTCTGACTGGGTAAGGGACCTGTCTTGGGGGGGTGAAATTTTTATTCTCAATGCATGATTTTTGCAGAGCTATGTTAGTCTCTCTCGGTGAAGTTTACTCTGGCGTCTTCTCGGTAGGGATTATTAGATTACTTGCATATACCTCCTTGTTTCTCACTACTATATTTCAACCAGACCTCGGACGAGCTTTGGCAAGACCTCCAAGAGGCAGGAGAGGTTGAATACGACCGGTTCTGGCGCATGCCTCTTGATGAAGATTTTGGACCTCAGATCTATTCCTCAAACGCGGATCTGCAGAACGTAAGTCCCATTTGGATGAGTTGCGTTTTCATAACCAAGTCAAATTCCAGACTGGTGGCCGCCCTGGAGGGAGTGCGACTGCAGCACTGTTCCTCAAGGCGTTCGCCGAGGGATGCGAAGAGAAGGATGGACAAAGTCCGACTCTGAAATGGGCCCATGTCGATATTGCTGGGACTATGGAGGCTTCGAGGCCTACTCCGTATCAGGAGAAGGGTCTGACTGGGCGTCCTGTTCGGTAAGCTGGGTCATTTTCTCTTGTTTTTTTCCCCTCATAGCTCACGATTTGATTCTCAGGGGTCTTTTAGAATACGTTCGTCGTTTGACGGTGAAAGGAAACTAGTTGGCAAGTAAACGAAGAATATAGTTTCTAGTTTCAAAAAAAAATTCCATCGCTTTCTGCTTGCACGCAAACTTGTCTTTAGCATTTGTTACGCTTATGCAGCGTATTTATCCCGTTAGGTTTCAACTTCGTTTTGAGAGGGAAAATGCCTGGTCTTTATACAGGTTGTTCGGAGGGAAACTCAGCTGTTAGTACGAAAGTGAGTTATTCTGTTGGTAAAAGTCTCAAGTTTGATGTTAAGTACGCGCCGAAAGACAGACAATCTGCAAGTCTGAAGGCTCTGTGACGAGATGTATGGTTTTCAATCGGGCGGGGACCCTTTTCCTGGCAGGGACAGCGATCAAGTTCCTCACATGCGGATTTTCAATACCACCCGCTCCACGCAATGGACTAGCTATAAAGTCCAAGACAAGAATACCGACCTTTGTTCTCGACAACCCGCGTTGGGAAGGAGAAATAAATCATTATATGTGTATTCCATCGGTCTCAAGTGGTCCTTTACGAACCTCCCCCTATTTTCATGCTGTCTGGTGACTGCTTCACTCCCTATGGGCGGCCTAGAGACACTACCTCAAAGGCTGGACAAGACATGAAACTTCTGAGATTGTGGATCTTCTGCTGCATTCCCTTTGTTGTGATCGCCCTGCTGTTTCATAGATCATAGGGCTAGCAGTACCCACACATTTCCTGACAGAAACTTTTGATTCAGATAACATTTGAAATTGTCGTTATCGCGGCCGACCCAAAAGTTGGAACCATGATCTTAAATTGGGAGGAACGGAACTCGAAGACCAATTTGTCTGCATGCCAGAATCGATATTAATGTTTAGTTCGACAAGTAGGTTTGATATTCCAATTACATTTTATACTTGACACAATGCCTTATTTCCAGTAACTTTCTCCCCCCCACTCCGCATGTTCTCTGTGCCAAATATAAGCCTCGATAGAGCAATCAAGTACTCTCCGGCTCCGAAGTTGTGCTTTGATAAGTGGACTTGCTGGAGTGTCCATCGCTTTGGGCGTTGCTATTCGTCGCTGGGTTACCTCAAGCACTTGCCTGGCTTGTACTCTGGGCCTGGGTGTTTGATGAAGACATGGTCATGAACATCATCAGACTTCTATACTTCTTGGTTGATGGAGGCTCTACCTAGGCTATGGACGCTCCTATTCGAGTCGTTACTAGCGGTTATTTTTATTCAAAGAGCTGGATACCCAGCAGCAGTAAGGGTGACTAATTTTCTCTCACCTAGGTTAACATAGAATTTGACGTCAATTTGTCAATTTAGGTTACCTAAATCTGGTCTGGCCTCAGCGCCTCAGGGCAAAGCGAGGTGGACTTTGAATCGCCTGAAAATGTTTTTGGGGCAAGTCCCAAATTTCTTTTGTTGATTCGATGGAATAGTGTAGGCAGTGTTCCAATTTATATCGAAGGGCCGTCGCGCGTAGTGGGCAATGGTCGGTCAGGCAAGCCGCACATCCCCATGTCGCCAATGATGCTCACAACCGAAGAAACGGCCCCGAGACTGCTCATGATCACATATATAGAACCATTACTTATTTGAATTTGCTTCGGTTCTCCCTCCTTCGAACTGAGGTACGACTTTCCGGTCTTTCGTCAAGTACGGATGCTAACCATTCTGTAGCCTGCCTTCCAGTTGCCCTAACATGATGATGTCTTTTTCTGTCCAACCAAGTAAGACAACCAGTTGTTGAGAGGATCAAAAGACTGATTGAGATGGCTGACATAGCACAAATATTTCGCCTGTTCGTCCATC
>Ga0307517_10014353_pt1 | contig 10647 bp, 8 predicted proteins | sample 23_EM_MG_FD_194515 | JGI IMG/M metagenome (GOLD analysis project Ga0307517, IMG submission 194515) | Populus trichocarpa ectomycorrhiza microbial communities from riparian zone in the Pacific Northwest, United States - 23_EM | ecosystem: Host-associated > Plants > Roots > Unclassified | place...
TAGTTGTAAGATATGGGGGGATTCTTCTTTCAGAAATTTCATTTGGTTTTCTTTTTGTTCGTGACATAATTGCTTAATTGAATCTCCAAACGAAAGCGGGAGAGGTACTCCATATCCCCTTATTCTATCTCCTCCCTGGCACCGCCAGGTCCGAATTTTCTGCAAAAATTTCGTTGGTGAGGTATCCCATATTCGGTCTTTTCCCCAACTAGGTTGGGCGTCTACGCCGTCAAGAACGGAGAAAGTGCCATGTATCTTTAGATACCTTTTTTTCCTTCGCGAGAACTGTACATCCCCACGATGGCCTGAATTCACCTGATAAGCTTGTCAGCTTCTTCGTGACATAAACCGGTTGTATAGTTTAAATTTAATATTATCGTGTTCCCGTTGGTTCCAATGACCACATGTGTGGATTGGCTGAGTAAAACGGCTCGACAAAGTTAGTTGGGACGACGAGGAGCCACTCGATCGCCTATCTTGTTTGATAAATTATTAATCCTTGGTACTACGCCTTTCCTGTTGTATCTAGGTTATGTACGACACCACCAGCACGTTTTTCATACTGTAGAAGATCCTTGTGGCTTGAAGGATTGAGATGGCTGGGAACAACGACTCCGGCGCTCCGAGCTGCCCATGATCCTGGTGTGGCCGTATCCGCTGACGGGTGAATAATGAGACCGGTACCGTGGTTGTATGGGTGGCTGAGTTGTCGATCCCAACCACTACTTCTCGAGTGCTTTTGTTGAGTTAAGAGAATATCATGGGGGGCGTAAAGGAGAGAGAGACTCTCAGGTTTTGATCTTCACTGTCGTTCTCAATTAGTCAGGGGTTTTTTCTAAACTTTTTAAGAAAAGCCTTCCGAACTATGCTTCGAAACCATTGGCTTGTGTCATTTATGTTTATAATGCAAGAATTCAGTGAAAGTTAATTCCAAAAAAATTTGAAACGTGTACACATTGAATAGCTCTTATATCGCGCTTGCACGAGTCAATTAGTAAAGGTCCTGGTGGGGAAAACAACGAGTGGATGGCCAAAGTTTGACTGCCTGTGAACTCCATCCACCGGCTAATGTTAAAGCTTAAAAGTTGAATGGAAAATCTTGACCTCACTTCCTGTTAATAAAACCTAAATGATAAGTCTTTACAATATAATAACCCTCTTCAGGCAAAATTTCAGATGATTTTACAGTAATACCAGCTTGGGAAGAAATTATAGGTGTAATGGGCCGAGTTCAGCTAAATCCGGGATTTTGGACTTGGAAATGTTATGAAATTCCCCCGAAAATTCACTAGATCAGATTCATAGGGGATATATACAGCTCAATGGTTTTGTCAACAAATATGTTATTTGCCCAGATTTGCCCTATAAAATCATTGACAGTGATGGAGTAATTGGCTGTTGATGGCTTTGAATTTATAAGCGCCGATGTCAGCCCAGAAGCTCATCCGGGGCTAAAGAACGTGGCAAGTAATAAAAGTTGGATCGACAATTTGCAGTCCGTGAACATGACCAAAATAAAGTTTTAATTCAGCGATATATATTAATTACTTAGCTGTGCTGGTTATTTGTCGTTGCTAATAAAACGGCCACCAGGTAGGAACGTGTGGTGGAAATTCCTGTCGTATTCCGTATCCATTTGCACAGCATTTGCCTGCAGGCACAGGATTTCTGACTCGAAGTTGGCATAGTTGTCTGGAAAGGAAAGTGAAGCCACGGCGGTCCGTGCGTGGGAACAGTGATAACAAGGTTTTGTGGAGTGTTCGTTTTGGTTGTGACGCTTGCCGCCCTGTTCGTGACCAAATCTCATCCCAAAATCTCCGCGCACTGACCACCGTGCTCGGCAATGTCTGCGACGACGAGCAATCCAATCACTACCAGCGCCGCCGTCGGGACCTCTCCGGTCTACAAGGGCAAAGCACTACGATCCTGGGCAGAGCTACCGGAGGAAGTCGTCAGGTCAGTCAGCCTGAACATCTACCGCCACACGCGATGAGGTCAACGAGGAGCGTGCTAATTCCAAATCGCAGGCTGATAGCGACCTACTATCTATTGGATATCACAGCTAATACCTACATCCCCAACACATGGGAGGCAAGACGCCTCTGGCAAGGCAGGATGGTTTACACCGCCATACGCGACTCTTTGAACATTGAAAAACATTTGATGTTCATTTGCCAAAGTTGGCGGAGAGCTAGTAAGTGTTTTCTAACTTTCTGCTTTCTTTTGTTCTTTCTGTTTGTTCTCTGTTCTTTCTCGCACCATCTTACCCGTAGGCGCGCATGTGCTGCGTAAGCTGGGGTTTCGTATTTTTTTATTGTCCTGCGCGCTTCCTTTTATACTTTCTTCATCTTATTGTTCATGGAACTGCGCTCGACATTGTGAATACGAGGCGATCAAGGGGTCGATCGAGTGCTTGCACAATATGACATCCTTTTATTGTTCTACACTTCACTTGGTACCTCGGCTAATAATTAATCCTAGTCGAAAAACACTTCTTTTGGAATCACATCGTCAATATCATCGACCCCAATGACTTCCTCATATTTCACATGACAGTCCATGCCAAACCACAACATGAAAACGCATCTACCATCGCTGCCCCAATACGTCTCACCTACCATCATCATCTAAAAAACGTCATCGCATCCTCATGTGTGGTTTGCCGCATCAACTATCCGACAACAACTTTGGGCCTGGCAACAGCCAAACGCTCCATGATTACGACATACCTAGGTCCCCTGGGTATTTGCAAAGACCATGACCGCCGACGAGCATCTTACTGCGGGCTCTGTCTCCGAGATACGGTTGTTACTGGCGGGCCCGACACGACCGCCCGGGACTATGAGCTCTCACAGGCAATTGCGATCGTCGAGAATGAGGACGAGGAGACATGGCCAGCAGTCGACTCGACATGTAGAAAGTGCCGTGTGGAGTGGCTATGGCGGCGGGCGAATCATTGTGTGCGGGACCGGGAGGCGATAGGTGGCTCGTCGCTGCAGAGCGAAGACTGGGAAACGCGGCAGACAGTGGAGAACTTTATTGAACTGGGTGAGGGTACGATTGGGGAGGTGCTGGCTCTCGCGAGGGAGAAACAGTGGCTAAGGCTACATACCAAATACGAAGCCCTAGGGCAACACATGCTCGCAGCTCAGGTGACACATCAACGATCTGAGGCGGCGCACGTACGGCGGCAAGAGGAAGAGGAAGAAGACTCGGAGGAGGATAGAGAGGCAATGATGACGCGGGGGTCCGGTCAGGTCCGGGATTTGTCCCTGACGGCCTGGGCGCGGGAAAGGATTCTCGACGGCCATTGGATCAGTCCTGCAGATATTTACTACTCCAATACTGCGCCTGGTCAACCTCTCGTGGTATCAACGATTCACCCTTTGCCATGGGCACGCGAAGTCGATTCTCAGGTAGAATCTAGCGAAGAGGAGCAACACCCTACAAGTACGACCATCGCTGCCGAGGCACCTCCTACGTATGCACTTTGTGAGCAGGCCTATGTTGCACATATGAAGGGCATGCGGGAGATTCTGGGCCCGCCGATGCGCAATCTTGTGCGGAAGCTTGTCATGGAATGTTCGGTGCCCACTGAACGAGGGTTTGAGGATCCTGCGCATCTCGCAAGAAAGATGTCGCTCGACGATGTGCTCAAGGTTTTGAGAGAGGAGGAGGGTGTGTGGTACGACGGTGTCGATTGGGTGGAGAAGAAAAAGAACGAAGCGGAAACTTCGCGAAGACGAAGGCTCGAGGCTGAAGCTGTTGCTCGGTCCAAGGAGGACGATTCGGATTCGACAACCTCGTCAAGCAGCAGCGGCAGTAGAAAATCATCCACGCATGGATCATCATCAAACGCTACAAGCCCCGTTCTATCGACCACGACCTTGCAAACGACACCTTCACCTCCCCCTATCGTAGACGAGGGCATCGAAGTATCGAGGCCTGTGAAGCAAGACCAGGAACCAGGTTCTCCCCCTGTGTCTAATGTTCGACAGGAAAGCCGTATTTTACCTCCGCCGCCACCACCGCAGTCCCAGCCGAGGTTTATCCCCGTTGATCCAGTTCGATCGACGCCAAGATTATTGAGTGCTATTCCCTATGTGCCTGTAACTCCCTCCCACCTGCCCAGTTACAGCTTCGAGGCATTGAGAACTGTTCGTTTTTTCCTCCGTTGGCCATGTTTAAACTTTAAATTAATTGAATCCTATTTATTTTAGGCTTGGCGAGAGGCATGTGCTCCTCTGTACCATTGCTCGTGCACCATATGCGAGCGGGCCAAAGTGGCGGAGATGAATGCGCGTGCGGCATACGCTGCCCTCAGTGTTGTTGTGCCTTCGCAACCTCAAGCTGTCAACCCTACATCTCGTGGAATTATCTATCCCCCTTCTAATATCCGCACCATCGATGCGAGTGAGATTGAACTCAAAGAAGTTCATGAGGCTGACCTCGACGGCGATGGTGAAGAGGAAGTGGATTATGACTCCGAGTTGGAATACGATGAAGAGGACGAAGACGCCGACGAGGAGATCGACGAGGATGACGATCCGAACAACCCGCGATACGAAATTGATGAGGCGGATTATCGATTTACGCCGTCCCCTGAACCTGAACCCAGGGCGAAGAAACGGTCCTCGGATGAGCTTGAGGATGAGCTCGAGGAGGTGCTTATCGAAAATGCCAGTGATACGCCGTCCTTTCGGAGACCTGACCGGAGAGAACAGGGCGGTACACCGCCGAAACGGGCGAGGATAGGGGACGATGGAGTCACGCTGCATTCTGCAGAGGAGGAGGACCATAGCGGTCATGAACATCTTGAAGAAACCGTCACTTCTCGGCTACAGCCCACGCCACTTGCCTCTCCTTCTCGGATGAGAAAAAGGAATAGCGAAGAGCTCGAGGATGGCGATATCGCTCATGCAGCTCTTTCGCATAAGCGAGTGAAGGTTGATCGCAAGGACCCCCTTGTTGAGAGTCCTGTCAGCATTGGATCCACCCCCTTGGATGGCGAAACGGTGGAATCTTACCGTGTTGCTTCCCTCCCTGAGGAGGGAAAGGTGGAACCCAAGGACAAACCCTATTTCCTGCCTGGAGTCACCCATCGGCGGAGGGTCAGCAAGGCTGACATAGACACGTTGATTCCTTTGGAGGACGCGAATGAATAGCTGGATATAGGCGCCCACGTTTGTCATGCTGTCTGGGATGATTTTCTCCTTTCTGACACCTTGCAGCCTTCGCGGCTTGATTATTCTTCTTGTGTATCAACATATTTCCTTTTTCTTTATTTCATTTTCGTTTTTGCTTTTTCCCCTTATTGTCATGGTTCAACCTCGCTCCCACACTCCTCGGAATTCTGTCCCTGTAAAGTAAAAACTTCAATCAGACACACTTCTCCTTATCTCTAACCCAGCTAATCAATCCCCTTTCAAACAACTGGCTTCCTTCGCCAATATGTGGACTTGACCAATTGTCTTACTGCTTTTCCTTCGTCATTCATTGATATTCATTGGCTGCCCTTGTTGGTTGATCTGCGCCATTTTTGCTTTCTTTTTCCAACTGTTAGGCTAGGGGTGCAGTGTAAACTGTAAATCATCGAACCGTTACGTCTATTCTGCTATCGCGATCGAATGTTTGTATCTGTACAGTACGTATAATCTCTCGAGAATCAGTTCTTCAGATCTCCTTTCATATTTCCATCTTTCTTTGGGGCTGCCACGAGACGTGTCATTCACAGGCGCCACGCGATATCAATGGCCATGATTACGGCCCATGCGAACATGAGAATATGTGGGGTCGGGCATTCTATTTCAAGCCAGACATATTTTTAGTTCGTGCTGTTGCTAATGTCAAGTTGTCTTCGTCAGATTTCCCTTGCTTTGATCACCTGACTTTTGGCAGATTTGTGTTCTTTAACCACGATGAACCACACTCTATACCAACTCTATACCTTCCAGGATGTCAAAAAGTGAATGTGCAAACCCATGCACTATCCCAAAATGGCGGTAAGGTCAATTATCACAGGATTGAACTCAACCCACGTTTCTAATTGCTTAGATCGAGGTTGAACGTTGAACATTGAGTAGCAGTGGTTGGCTAGTATGACACTGTGGCGTTCGGTCCTCGCACTTTGTATCTCCGTCGCCACGCATTCTGCGCGCTGGGCGCTGATCCCTTCACGTGGAGGAAAACTGGGCTCAAATTGCCGTTTACAGTATAGCCCTACAATTTATGGATGTCGAATCCGATTTCCCTCAAGCCATCTTTCAACGGGAGTGTACCACCTAGTTGACAGAACATTCGACCTCGAATGTTAAATGCAGAGCGGACGGATATCACGGAGGTGAGCAGGGATTAACCTATTCATCTCCCCAGTCATAAATAACGAATCACTGCAGTCAATTATGTCGTCGGAAATATATTAATTCCGTGGAACGCTATCTTCCATGGATCCAGAAGGTGGATATCCGACTCTGGCTCTAGGCCTGATTTCCAAGAACGGGCACATCGCTATCATAGAATAGGTGTGCCATGCACCCTATTTTCTTCGATAAACAGCAAAAATAACCCTCTGATCATCTGTCTGAGATCTAAAGCTAAGTGATATACTTGCGATTATTTTTATAAAATTTTAATCGCGGCACAGGCTTTCCACGGCGAAATTGAACCCCCCTTCGCCACAATGATCCGTGACGGTCCACTGGTTCAACCCTTCCTTCTTGGAATACTGACTATGAATAGTTTATTCGGTTAGATTTCTCCTCGGCTTCGTGATCATCAATTGACCCGATATGCTTGGTCAGTTTCGCACCGTTCTTTCTGTTTGAATTGATCTCTCGAAATCCTTGTGAAATTTGCTGGTTGCAACGTTGGTTCTCAGATGATCTTCTCCCGGTTTTTCGCAGGGTACGATCCAAGAAGGCAGGCACACTGCCTTTATTTTTGTCCGCAACTCTAATGCACTCCATGACCGCATGGGTAAATCCAGAATAAAACGTTGATAAAACCTACTGGTTAGCGAGTACACGGTTCCTTCCAAATAGCGCCATCCGACTTAATCAATCGACGTCAGCTTATTCACTATCAACGCTTCTTTTCTGTATTGATGTGTGCTATTTGTTAGATAAAGCACATGTGGGATTACTGCAGAATCTGGGGTAAGAAACGAGTTTGTGACAATTCTGACCCCACCCCCCCTTCTTCGAGGTTGATCCTGGAATCGCGAAGTTCATAATTTATTTCTTGAAGTGACCATGATGTTGTAACCAATGTGAATCACGTTGCAACGGATTCGTATCTAAGCCTCATATTTCCGATCTTTATCATTGCCACCCCCTCACACTTTAGTAAGCGTTTCGTACATCTGGGCATCCTAACTGACCCATTGGATCCTTAGATCGATCTTCGAGTCGAAGGAACTACTGAAGTATTCCCATCCTCGTCCTGAAAAAATGGGCATGGTGCCTGAAAATGAACGAGTTAGGTGTTCACATGTCCAGAAGGTCAGTATTGATGATAATTTTGTGGTTATGTCTAATCCACTGAAGGTCCGAACGATAGGTATGACAATGAAAATCGGGATAAACCCAGGCAGACGGCCGTGTCTACCTAGTCCACGGCACGGCAGCGAGTATTCAAATACAGATGTGGAAGACGCCCGTACAAGCTTTTCGATACTCCTCAGTCTCTCATGTCTGAATCTACTTTTGTTGGTCCAGTCGACAACGTCCGGCGTGACGCCAGAGATGGGGCCTACCATTGCCCCCAATGCGACACACCGTTCACGAGACGGTCAAATTTGAGAAGACATTTCCAAATACGTGAGTGCTCGAGTGATTTCGTTAACCCTGTGGCTGACCCTGCTTTTGACACCTGGATCCCTCAAAGACATGCGCAGCCCGCTTTTCAAGTGTGAAAACTGTAGCGAGGAGTATACGACAAAGTAACAATACCATCTCACTTATATCTTGAAATTCATTTTGATTCGTCTTCGCAACGCAGAGCCGAACTCCATAACCATGCGACGACATGCCACTCCATGGCTTGGAACAACGTCAACGAGAAGATGTTCCGTAACGTGGAAGAAGCTTACGGGAAGAGCCCCACTTATGGTGGCTCTGGGACCGTGGTCGTTCCCTCGAGTGGAGCTAACAATGGATTTGTCGACGCCCGCGGCTACCCAACCCCGACAACGCCATTCTCAAACTTTGAATCGCATGAAATGCAATATAATGGAAATTACCACCCAATGTCCGCCTTATCTTCACCGGCCTCGGTCGTTTCTCCCATTTCCCCCTTGATGTCATCAAATGATGGGAACTTCACGCATCCATCTTCCCCTCCGAGTGGTTTTTCCCATCGTCGCCCTAGTACATCATCTTCCGTCAGTCCTCTTATATTTTACCCACAGCATGCTGATTAATCTGACTTTGTATCAGAGCTCCTCATCAACCCATTCATCTCCATATACATACCCTACTGCCCCCCCGCAACATACCGCATACGGATATTATTCTCCTACCGATGTGCGACCCGATGGTTCTCTGTGGAGCGCCGGACCACCTTCGACACCCACGAACGCTGAGGTACCAGTGTACACCCGGCGGCAGGTCAAGGACATGATCGATGTTGTAAGCGAATGTTTAATCGAAAGCATGGTACGTCCATCTCATTTCTTGTTTTATTGTTTCGTCCGTCGCTAAAAATTATCCCCGGTATTCAGGAGAATGTCCTTACTCGCCCGACTTCTATTTCACCTGGAGGTATTAACATGAACACTGCGGATGGACACTTGGTTCATGCAATCAGAGACAACGGCTTCCGCCAAACGGTGCTATCAGAAGCAATTCCTCGGGCATACTACAGGATCCGTTCTGGCTCTGGCGGCAATCCCATGGTGTAGGCGTTTGAGGATAACAGTGGAAACAGCATGTGTCGCACTGTGTACAACAGCCAGTCATTCAATTTCTTATTCAACTGTATTTATTTTAACTCCCAGACTGGATCGCTCTTTCTTCCATTCGGAATTTTCTTGTGGTACTGCCATCAGGGAAATGTTGTATTTATGTAGATTTAGATTCATGCCAATGACGACCTATTCGAAAAATACCCTCGGCTCCGAAAATAATGGGAATATTTTTGCGACGTTACATAAAATGGCTACTTACGTTGCCTTACGTGAAAACGGACAGAGCAATTAGAGCGGTAGGTTTAAGTACATACATATGCAGCAAATGAGCGTCAATCAATAAAGGGACGGCCCGCCCACCAAAAGAGGAGGTCACTTGCAAGTCACTTGTATGCAATTGTAGATATTGTATACAAGCCACACTTACATTACATTCATTTGCATGCATTTATTTTTGGTTATATGTAGAGTATCGTAATTGTGGCTGGTATATAATGTCTACAATTGCACACACAAGTGACCCGTTTTTTTTGCTGATGCGCCGCTGCTGCTTGGCATTCTTATTTGAAGCGAGTCCCTCAGCGCCACTCTGGACCTTAAAAGTCATCGTGAAACTCATTAGAACTCGGCCCTTTTGTGCTCTCCATAGAGACAGCCACAACTTGAACTCAGGTTTGTAATCCATCCGTTTGGTCATAATGTTTCCCTGACATCTCCCTGAACAGATCTAATCGCAACAAGATAATCGCGTGTCTATCGGACAAATGGCTTCGGATGCTCTAACTTGAGCATTCATTGCATCTCCAATTTCACAACTCCTCCCATCAAACTCGATTCCTTCTGATGACGAGCGCGATGCAACGCAGACCACGGTCCACAATTACCGCCATCGATATAGAGATAGTTGACCACATCTTCTTGGGCCAAAAGAACGTCAACGAGTCATTCATGAAGTTATTCACCGATACAAAACCAGGGCATACCAACATTGACACACTCCCCAAATCGGGACAGCGACACATTGGGTGAGTAAGCGACACATTGGGTAAATAAACGACACATTCGTGTGTTGTTTGTCGCCAATTTATGTGTAGTGTGTCGACAATTATATATGTGCGACACACCTGGATGTGGACCTCCGGCTGTACTTTGTTCAAAATTTATTCTAACTCAAAAAACGAGGTACAACTTATTGAAAGAGTATGTACCCTTTTTCGAACTCTTTCCGAACTCATGTGACTGACAGTGAAAAACTTATAGATAGGCTATGGTACAAGAAAGGATTATATATATATATTATGAGGGAGGGGTGATGTTCGAGGACAAAGCCACTCCTCGAGAACGACCCCTACAACGTCAATGCCACCGGATTCTCACCAGATCCTCGCCGTCTGCAGTTCGCTGACGTAGGGCCCTACACGCCGGTGTTGAGCTGTATACGCACGCGTTTGGCTCGAAATGGAGTGTGGTGGGTCATACACGCTGGCGTTGGGTTGTACATGTGGGTGTTGGGCTGTACATGCCGGCGTTTGGCTCGAAACGGAGGTGTTGAAACCTACATGCTGGTGTTGGGTTCGAGACGTCGGTGTTGGTCGTACACGCTAGCGTTCGGCTCAAAATGTCGCTCTTGGATCGTACACGCTGGTGTCTGGCCTTACATAGTGGCGTTGGGCTGTAAAAGCTAGCATTTTCTTCGAGACGCATGGGGTCACATATGAGGGATGATAATGGGGGCAAAAAGA
>Ga0307517_10014354_pt1 | contig 10646 bp, 5 predicted proteins | sample 23_EM_MG_FD_194515 | JGI IMG/M metagenome (GOLD analysis project Ga0307517, IMG submission 194515) | Populus trichocarpa ectomycorrhiza microbial communities from riparian zone in the Pacific Northwest, United States - 23_EM | ecosystem: Host-associated > Plants > Roots > Unclassified | place...
AACGGGTTGCAATTGCGTCAACTGGTTAACCTACCGGGTGACTCAGATTTTTAATTTTCTTTATTTTTTTTAAACCTAACCCGATTTTAGCTCTAAACAGCCGGGTCATGGGTTGATCTGCCGGTCTGAGCCGGGCTTTAAAACTATGGCAATGATACGAAAGTACTTGAAAATTGCAAATTTCTTACCTAAGGTATTTGGCTGGTAATCAGTTATTATGCCACACTGATTAACTTGAAATATACTAATTCATGTAACTCCGTCAGACAACTCAGAAAGAACCTTCCCCATATACTTATTATGTCATCACTGCCCTTGATTTCCTTTTTTCTTCAATTTTGCTATGCAAAACTCCTTCAATCATTCAATAATAATCAGGTAAAAATAACAAGAACCAAATAATCAAGAGAAAAGAAAGGTCATAGCCAATCTTCTCAATACAGACAGAAAAGGATAAAAGCTCTTGCTTATGCAGCAAAAACTCTCCTTTTATTCGACTTCTTTCTTTACAGTCCAGAATGGCACCAAAATATTTATTTTCTCTCTCTGCGTTTAGTAAATAAGCTAACAGCAAAAAAAAAAAAAAAGACATTGACAACTGCATGTAAAGCACTTCTTCCTTGGCTCTCTTTTTTCTGTCTTGTTACAGAGTCCCTTCGTCTCCATCTCTCCGCCTCTATACCTCAAAACCCGACTTGGGTTTGTCAGTCTCTGGTTTTCACTTCATGGGTTTATGGTAGATTTTTATTACAGGTTTTCTTGGTTCCTGTGGCTGAGATTGAAGTGACCCCACTTGAAATTTAAAGTGACAAAGCTAAGAAATTTATCTCTGCTTTCATCACTTCTTTTGTTTTATGAGATGTTTTTGAGCTGCTCTGTCCTGAATTGAGTGTCTCTGTTTCGTTGGATAATTGGATTTTGCTTTATTCACAGCTCTCTTTCGTTCTAAAGTCTGTATTCTTGTTTTCTTTTCAACTTCTTGATGGATGTCGATTTCACAGCTTAACTTTGGTTTTGAATAAATCAAGTAAACATTAATTGTTTATTTTATACCAAGTTACTTTTCTTTTCTTTTTTTCTCTATAGTTTAGTGGTGAGTTTTAATTCTTTATTGGATTTGGGATGGATTTCAAGTAAAGAGTGGATTTTTAAACTTGTGTTTCAATTTTCTTCTTTAAAAAAATCATATTGGTTCTGTTTTTTGAGATTTGGAATCTTGGTGCTGGCTGGAGATTCTTGTGTGGACTTTATGGTTTTTAGTAGAGAGAGAGAAAGATAGAGTTTGGATTGTTTGGTGAAAGATAGAGAATTCATATGGAATTGAGTATGGGAATGACTTCAAGAGTGGAGGTTGAGGAAGACAGTGACAACAATAAAGGAAGTATGTGGGATTTGGATCAGAAACTTGATCAACCCATGGATGAGGAAGCTGGAAGGCTCAGAAATACGTACAGAGAAAAGGTACTGTAGTATTACAATTTCCCTTCTCTCTCCCTCAAACTGCAAACTAATAAATGGAGTTCAATTGTGCTTGTTGACGTCAGACAACACATGCTCCTTGTTAATGCCATTTCCCCTTCCTGGGATGAACTGATTTAGAGACCAAAACACTTATATCTGCCTGAATTTCCATTTGCAGACCCGTTTAACCTTTTCCTTAAATCACAAATGAATGAATTTAATCAGCTATAATCTCGTAACAAGGATGCTGACATTTTTGGATATATACGATATTTCTAATTTATAGATGCATCAATTATTGTTTAATTAATTCAGTTGATTTTGGTGATTTGATGCTGATTTTTATTTTGTTTGCTAATACAATTTGGTTACTTTCAGAAATTCTCAGCGCTTTTGCTTCTACGGCTTGCCTTCCAGAGTCTTGGAGTGGTTTATGGTGACTTGGGCACTTCTCCCTTGTACGTGTTCTACAATACATTCCCTCATGGAATCAAAGATTCAGAGGATGTGATTGGAGCTCTTTCATTGATCATATACTCGCTCACTCTTATCCCACTCCTTAAGTATGTCTTCATTGTGTGTAGAGCAAATGACAATGGTCAAGGTAAACCAGTTTCAATGCATATGACTTAGGAGTTGTGTGTTGTGCTGATTGCACGTAGCTCTGATTTTGTGGATTTATGATTTTGATTAGTGAATTTATGGTGCTATACCTAATGATGTACTGGGATGATTTCTTCCATTTTTGCTTACCTCCAAATCCCAATCATAAAGAAAATACTTTTAGAAGCGTGGATGCTATCTTGCTATTTTCTCCTTTTTGTTGCTCGAATAGTAGTGGTCTTCATAATTTTTTGTAGTTCTCCTTGCATTGCTACAGACTTTGATAGTTAACCATGCCTGTTCCCAAGTGATCAATTGTTTCCTTCATAATTTTTTCAGTAGGTTTTGTCTGATATAGCCCAGTGAACGGAAAGAAAACATTTTGACCTCGTTTTAAACATGCACAGTATAGTGATGTTCTTGTAAAAACTCATGTAAGAATGTCAGGTTTCAACAGTATATTTTAATTTGAATGTGTGCCTAGTGGAGCATGCATTTGTAATTTTTCCTGCCTCGGCTATGATGAAGGACACAGTACTGGAACTTATCCTCTTCATGGAACAGGTGGAACATTTGCTCTATATTCATTACTTTGTCGGCATGCTAACGTAAGAACTATTCCAAATCAACATCGGACAGATGAAGAGCTTACAACATACAGCCGTTCCACTTTCCATGAACAATCTTTTGCTGCTAAAACTAAGCGATGGTTGGAGAGATATGCATTCCGAAAGAATGCGCTTCTTATTCTTGTCCTTGTTGGCACTTGTATGGTGATTGGGGATGGGATTCTCACTCCAGCAATATCTGGTACCTTGATGCCTAACTCGTAAATTTTGTTTGTGTCTGTCTGTCCATATATAAAATGCTTATTGCTTTGACATAAAATGGATGTGTGTGATTGCAGGTTTGTGCATATGTAAAAATCTTTCAAAAATTAGCAAGATATCTAGTTATTATCCTGAGAAGAAATCATAGTGGTTTGTTTAATGTGTATTTTACAATTTATTTTAACAAGTGTTCTCCTAGTGCTTCAATGTAACAACATATTTTTATACATTAGAATGTTTTTGATTTATTATTATGAAAATGTCTTCGGATGCTTGGGTTACTAATGGGTACTTTTGGTAAAGAAATCCAATTGATGTATTTACACCTGAAGAGCGATTAAAGGATGAAAGTTTCATGCGATAATCTGGCTATTAGCATGTACTTGTGGTATATCTGGGGTTATGTAGCCTGTGTTTCTTTAACCATCAGTTCATAATAGTTTTTATTTATTTCAATTCCCTTGGAAATGCTTAACCACACTTCTATGACAGTTCTTTCAGCTTCTGGCGGGATCAAGGTAAACCACCCCAAACTGAGTAATGGTATCTTTCTACTCCTGACAGTCAACAAAACCCTGTCTTTACTTTTTCCTCTCTGCAACTAATTGTGTTGTTTCTTTGCCTTGATATTCTAGCAGTTTTGAAGTTTTGAATCTTTAAACCAATCTGTTTTCTTTGGTGCAGATGTAGTCACAGTTGTTGCTGTTGTAATATTGGTGGGTTTGTTTAGCATGCAACACTATGGGACGGATAAAGTAGGCTGGCTCTTTGCCCCAATCGTGCTGCTTTGGTTTCTGTTAATTGGGGGTATCGGCCTGTTCAACATCTGGAAATATGATACTGGTGTTCTGAAAGCCTTTTCACCTGTATATATTTACCGGTATTTTAGAAGGGGAGGTAGAGATGGTTGGACCTCCCTTGGAGGGATTATGCTCAGTATAACCGGTAATTATACTTGTTTGAAGTTTAAGTACACAAATCCTTTTCTGCCCTAATGTTTAAACCTTTTAACATTTGTTAAAATAAAATCTAAGATTATGGCTGCATACTGATTTTTATTCTGAACTGTTACAGGTATAGAGGCACTTTTTGCTGACCTAGCCCATTTTCCGGTTTTAGCTGTACAGATTGCTTTTACAGTAGTTGTTTTTCCTTGCCTTCTTTTAGCATATTCTGGACAAGCTGCTTATCTTATGCAAAACAAGGAACACGTGGTTGATGCATTCTATCGTTCTATACCAGGTAAAAATTCTTTCGCAGTTGAATTTCCTAGACTTCTATTGTTGCTTCTCTTTTTCTCTGATTACTTTTCATCTGTCTCTGATATCTTGCTTCATTTCCTGCAACTTCTTATAGTGAGGTGTATTTGATGTAAGCATTTTAGTGATATGCAATTCAAAAATAGAGCAAGAGAAGTAATGAGAGCACAGAGTAACAGAATAAGTTCTCTTGTAGGCTGTGAATTTTGAGGCCTGCACTTATTATATGTAAGAAATGAAAATTTATAAGTTCTCCTTCAAAGAGAGATCTTGGGGATTAAGAATACCTTGCAACTCAAGAGAGACTGGGAAATCCAGTGTTTAAACTCTCAAAATTTTCAATTTACAAAATTTTATATGTTGGGCTCACTGTTAGGCTGTGGTGAAACTCTCAGATATGATATGATAAGAAATGATTCATGGTCACTGCAAATCATTGTTTGAAAATTTATTATCCCGGTTGTTTGAACGAATTGCTAGAATAACTTTTATTTGGAGAAGCACAAAACATATTTAAGAATTATAAGTCTCTTTTTGATTTTGAGATTCATGAAAAGTGGCTAATGTGGGAATTTCAGATCTCGTTTATCTGAAATAAAACATCAGTAGTTATTCAAGGATCTCAGAAAAGGAAAAGTCCATCAAGAGTATCCAGCTTTATGGAATCCTTATGGATTTGCATGAAGTTATCCTAAATGCTTGTAATATGGAATTAAAAAAATCCACACGGCGTACTTTACCACAAACATATGGTTCGACCATAAAAATTTTGGGACCAAGCTCGAAGAACAATTTCTTGTGTTGGCCATAGTTTTATTTTTTAATACTCTGACTGTTCAGGCCTTTGTAGCTCCACTCCCCGATGAATTTCTTATTGTAGCTTGAAGTTCTTAGTAAGGTTGTGATACCATCCTCACAATAGTCTTGCTCTTCCCAAAGATACAAAATTTTGATAAAGGTGTGTCAATGGACAGATGCTAATTCACACTTCTTTCTTTGCAGAAAGTATATATTGGCCAGTGTTCATTGTTGCAACTGCAGCTGCTGTGGTCGCAAGTCAGGCTACCATATCCGCAACTTTTTCAATAATCAAGCAAGCCCTTGCACTTGGATGCTTCCCAAGAGTCAAAGTTGTACATACATCAAAAAAGTTCTTGGGCCAGATATATATTCCAGATATGAATTGGATCCTTATGATTCTTTGCATCTGTGTCACTGCTGGTTTCCAGAACCAAAGTCAAATTGGTAATGCTTATGGTAAGTTTATTAAAGAGTGTGATTTCTGTGTGGGTGGACAAGTGGTATGAAACTAGCCTGATCCTGTGTGATTTCGTTCTGGATTCTTTTTTAAAAAAACAAGAATCTTCTTTTGTTTTGCTAACCTTTTAACCGTTGCGATGGCGCTTTTCCTAACTTTTTTGGAACGAGTTCCAAGAGCTTTATAAAATGAGTTGTGGAGAGTAACAGGTTGTGCTTTTCCAACTCTCTTGCTTAAAGTAACTCGTGATTACTTAAGAAGCAGATCCAAGCCAAATTTCTCTGGCCAGATTTTGCTCATATATTTTGTTTCATTAAATTTTTTCTACAATATGCTGGTGCATTTCAATTTATTGTTTATGACGCATTGCTCTAAATTGAAAAAACAATTTGTGCAACAACAGGGACAGCAGTTGTGATAGTCATGCTGGTAACCACTTTGCTAATGATTCTAGTCATGTTATTGGTATGGCGCTGCCATTGGATTCTTGTCATGCTCTTCACTGGCTTATCACTGGTAGTAGAATGCACCTACTTCTCTGCTGTACTCTTCAAGGTTGATCAAGGTGGGTGGGTTCCCCTTGTGATTGCAGCGGCCTTTCTTGTCATCATGTATGTTTGGCATTATGGTACATTGAAACGCTACGAGTTTGAGATGCACAGTAAGGTTTCCATGGCATGGATTGTAGGGCTTGGCCCCAGTTTAGGACTGGTGAGAGTCCCCGGGATAGGACTTGTGTACACCGAGCTTGCAAGTGGGGTCCCCCACATCTTTTCTCACTTCATCACAAATCTACCTGCCATACATTCTGTTGTTGTTTTTGTCTGTGTGAAGTACCTCCCTGTCTACACGGTCCCTGAAGAAGAGAGAATTCTTGTCAAGCGAATTGGACCAAAGAATTTTCACATGTTCCGTTGTGTTGCAAGGTATGGATATAAAGACCTTCACAAGAAAGATGAAGATTTTGAGAAAAAACTTTTTGATAGCCTCTTCTTGTTTGTTCGGCTCGAGTCTATGATGGAGGGATGTTCAGACTCAGACGAGTATAGTCTATATGGTCAGCAAACTGAGCGTTCAAGAGAAGCCCTTATTAATAATAATGGAAATATAACCTCATCATTTGCAGATCCCACTATTTCATCCATTGACTCGATCGTGCAGATCAAGTCTCCATCACATGCAAATTTTACCGTTCGGTCGTCTGGTCAAACAAGCAGCCAGGCTGAGGTTGACGAGAGAGAATTTTTGAATAATTGCAGGGATGCTGGGGTGGTGCACATAATGGGGAATACAGTGGTGAGAGCTAGGAGGGATTCAAGATTCTACAAGAAGATAGCTGTTGATTACATATATGCATTTCTTAGGAAAATTTGTAGGGAAAACAGTGTGATTTTTAATGTTCCTCATGAGAGTCTCTTGAATGTCGGACAGATATTCTATGTATAAATATTTTTTTTCTTGTAAAACAGTAATAAGATCAAGTATGCCGTCTCGTTTTTTGAAGGAATCAGGCAATATGCGGTCTTTGATGCCATTTAAATCTTGAGAAATACTGAATATTAGCAGCGTGATAGAGTGCAATGAGAAATGTTTTTTATTTTTTTGCAAAAAAAAAAAAAGGCGTCCTGGAGTTTTCGCTACAAACTTGGACTAAAACTAACAAGTCTCGTATGTTCAGTAGAAAGCCTTCCTTGCCCTCAAGTAACTTAGGACCAGAGACAAGTGAGAAAACCATCAAATGAAGATCTTATTTATTTATTTTTACGTTGAAAGATTTTTTATTTTCTTTTGGGGGAGGGGTCGTGAGTGCCACTGTCTCTGTTCCCAAACAACATCAAATAGGTTTTAAGTGGCTGGCTCCAACTTGATCCTAAACCTGTGGGTTGGTCTCGAGTCGACTTAAGCATTTCCAATTATGATAGTTGCAAAGTAAGGCTAAAGCTGATGCAGTTAATTTGAGAACAAGGCAAGCTTTTATGGAGAGAAAGGAAAAGGAGAACAAGAGGAAGCAGAGGTTGACAAAGAGACAGAGAGACGCAGACACAGATAAAATTCTGTTTACGTACTTGTTGTATATATACTTTACTAGTCTCCAAACAGCCCAACTCATAGTCTAAGTCCACTCTAAAATAGGCCAAGTAGGCCTATATCTTCTATTCTATACATTTAACTACATGGGTCCATGAACATGCATCAAAAGCTTCTTAGATAATAGTCCTGCTCCTGCCCTCCCCAATCTTGCATTATTTGCAGCTTTGCACCTTTATGTGACTAAGATTTCTTTTCCTTCTTCTTCTAACAAGATTATAACACAGGCATTATTTGCAAATGCATTAAAATATATTTTTTTATAATTTTTTTTGACTTGTTTTAAAAGACATCAACAAGAGAAAATAGCTAAAAAATCATAAAATAAGTGTGTGAATAATCAAAATGCACCAAAAACATTTTTAATTTTTTTTTGCTTGTTTTTGGAAGTTTTAAAAATAAAGGGTCAAAATTGAATTATGACAACTAAATCTTCCCACTTCATTTTAGAGCTACCCAACTCTATACACCAACTAAAAATAAGTCTTTCATTAAAATAATAAGATTAATAATTTCTCGTCATGAATAACTTCAACCATTTTACTATAGTAAACTTTAAGGTGAGTCTCAAGATATTAAGCTTTTGTATGCTTGACAACTTTAGAAATGATTTTTTTTTTTTGGAAATGTAAGCATTCGACACGACATATTTCATTAGTTGAAAAAGGATCTACAAGTTTTTATCTTCAATGGTCTTGTGCCCTTTTATGGTTAAGCTAAATATACTATTTTTCTTGTATTATTTAGGAAAAGGTAATTGGATGAGTTCAAACAATTGAGGTGTTATCTAGCATGTATTCAAAAGATATTGATAAGGGAACAAAAAAATAAAGATGGTTTATGAAGTTTCCTTATATGGCTTGGACTTTGCATGTTTTGAGGAGCATGATATCCATGCTAACATAAGAATAAAGGTGTTTGAGGTATTTAGTTTTCTAGGAAAGAATAAAAAATATTGCTTGAATGAAGTAGAAGCATTAACAATAGTTTGTAATGGATTCAAAAGGATAACAACATAAGCTTTTGATGATCCTAGAGAGCTTAAAGTAACAAATGACAAGCCTTAATCAATTGGATTCAAGCATTGACATTTGAAATTCTTTTTTGATAAGGATGCGTGGAAGGAGATAGTTGGGAACGATTAAAAATATTGTTTTGACCAATATAGAAGAACAAAAGAAAGGCATCATCGTGGTGAGTTTTACGATATTACCTTTTATGCGTAGAGATTTTCTCTCAAAACTTTTAGAGTGAATGGTTTGCTCTAGCAAATCAGTTAACCAAGTTATTTCATCTTTTAAGAAATGGATTTGATTATGCCTGATCTGAGCTCTGTCTTTATCTTTCATGGCTTGGACTAATATTAGTTTTGTAAGAAAAGTGAACTTTCAAAATGTAGTTTGTATTTGTTTCCTCCCTCTCATATAAAAACTTAGTCTAACCTCTATAAATAAAAATATTCATAAAAAATATATAGCTTATTAGATATGGAGTAGCCCTTTTGTAAGCGGTAACAATAGTTCTCGAATCTTTTAGGGCATATTTCACTAGTTGGATCGTCTTGTCACCTATCTTTAAAATTTCATGACTTTTTTCAAGATTTCACGCACATTTGGCCAATATATTATGATTATCAAGGAGAAACTATATTGGAAAGTTCTATCTTATCCACTACTTACAAGGGTGAGTTAAATAACTAAATTGGTCTTAAAAGGGTCGTTCATTGCATAGTTAATATTCTCAATAGGCTGAATCGAGGCCTACAAGACATAAAAAGTATAAATAGGAGCAATGCCACATCGGCTACTAATCACAACTAAGTAGATTATCCATGAGAGTTTGATGATTTCACGAGTGTTACCCGAGGTAAAGACTATCAGGACACCATTAGTTTCCCATGCTAACTTAAAGCAATGTGTGTGATAAGAGTGTTGTGTAGTGGGTGTGTGAGTACAACTTCATATTCAATCTAGACAAATCAATAAAAAGATACAGTGCATGAAATGAAAGCACACAAAAATTAATCAAACAAGCAAATATATATATATAACAAAGATACAAATATCAAATCATATAATAACAAGCAACAAACACACATTATCAGTTTAAGAAGATAAGTACAACAAAGGTATTCAAAGAATGCATCAAAGCACAACTACCACACTATCATTGAAAAACAAACAAAAAAATCTTAGCCTTAAACTAAGTCCCTAGTGAAGTCTTTATTCTATTATAAGGGGTATCTTAACCAATTATATGTAAAAAGAGTAAAAAAAAATAAAAAAAAATAGTTACCACCTAGTTATACGATAACCAGAAAACCCTAACTAATCTTTAAAGGTTCTAAATAAGGAGTTGATTATATAATAGAGAAGGTAACAATCATCTTATTTATCCTACCCTAAGATAAACTACTTTGTGATTGTTTTCAATGATAAAAGGTACTTATTGTGCTTACATGCTAAGAATTTACCTTAATTGTTATATGTGGTTTTATTATTAAGAAGTTAAATATTATTATGACTTAAGACAATGATTTGTGACCTCAATCTGATAACAAGACCCAATCCTCAGTTTTAGAATATGAGCATTGAGCTTGAGAGGATGATGAATAAATGATAGACATAAACATTTTTAAGATTATATTGATTGAAATAGATTTGAAGGTCACCACTCACACTTCATGAATCAATGTGATGACAAGTCAACCCAACCTAAATTCACTCATTGTAGTTTGAGGATATAACCTGGTCTAAAAAATAACTAAATAAACATAAACATATATTCAAAATTAAAATTTTATAAACAATAAACATAAACATTAAAGTTATATTTACAAACCATGGCTTAGAACAATAGTTACAAAATGTTTATTATATGTAATTTTTTTAAAAAATAAATACATAAATGTTGTTACTTTGACAGTGATCCCTCCGATAGGTCAGTGGTTGATTGGATAGTTGAGAAAGTAGATCAAAAGTGTATTATCGGGGGCACTCTGGAACTACAAGTCCAAATTCACACATTCAATAAAAATGGTATATTTTAAAAATAATATCATGTATCAACCATTCCCATTTTTCTTTCAAGTTCTGTGGACAAGATCAATTTAAAGATCATGACATCCTTAGGTTGAATTTTAGATAA
>Ga0307517_10014355_pt1 | contig 10646 bp, 6 predicted proteins | sample 23_EM_MG_FD_194515 | JGI IMG/M metagenome (GOLD analysis project Ga0307517, IMG submission 194515) | Populus trichocarpa ectomycorrhiza microbial communities from riparian zone in the Pacific Northwest, United States - 23_EM | ecosystem: Host-associated > Plants > Roots > Unclassified | place...
ATTCATTGTGTGTGAAATTAAATTTTATATAATTATTCTATGTGTACAATGAATTTTAATATAATTCTTGTGTATGAAATTCATTTTAATTTTAATCATCTAATTTTTTTTTGTTGTTGCAATGAGTTTAGGATTTTTTTTAATATAATTATTTATTTGTTATAATCATAACAACTAAACAACACAGGGGGAAGTGTTATATTTTGATGGAATCACTGACAAAATGGACTGTTCTGTTAGCGATTTTGTCGAAAATGTTCGATCATATTTCATTAGAAAGTTACAAGAGGTTTTGGCATTTTTGTTAGAATCAATGACAAAAATGGCCCGTTAGCAATATTATCAATAGAATAGTTCTAATGGAATAGGCACGAAATAATCTGTTAGTAATTAAGGTCATTTGTCGATGGAATAGGTGACAAAATAGTCTACTAATGATTAAGGTTATTGATGAATTTACCGATGGAAAATGGGTGGTACAATCTAATTTATTAGTGTGAATATTTTTTCAGCGATCCCATCAAAAAATCTAAGGGACGACATAATTGATGACAAAACACAAATCCCTGATGAGAATATTGCCGATGACATGTTTCCGTTGAAAAGTCCGTCGATTTTCTATTGCTCAAAACAAATTTCCTTAAACGCTGAAGGAATATTCCGTCAACATTTTTTAATTTTCTAGAGGTGCCTTTTCTCTTTCTAATGGTATCAATAGTGTAGTGCACCATCACTGGAGATAGAAGATCAATCAAGTTGAAATTTCAGATCTTTATCTCTTTACATGTAATTGAATCTTCTTTATTTTATTTTTTGTTTTTCTTCTTTCTTCTCTTGATAATCATTATTAAAAAGTTGCCATAATGATTGTTTAGTTTGTATTTGATAGCTTAAGAGATGTTTGAAAAGAGTATAATCTTTTGTATGTTATAAGGGAAAGACCTTGCTTGGAAAGAGGGAGAGGTTTTTTTTGTTTGCTTTTCTTCTGAATATAAAGAGAAGATGAGATTTGAAAATTGAGAAGAGGACTGAAGTTTTACTGCGAAATATACTTATTTTTGTAATGAAATGGAGCAATATTATATTTCCAATAAACTCATAAAACCGGTATTAAATTCATGAGTTTTTTGATTTTATCGAGTTAAAATAATTTCAGTCTGATTTTATTAATTTTTAAGTTTTTAAAGCTATTTTACACGATAAGTATATATTACGATTTTATGAGTTAACTTATGATTTTAAAAACCTTGGTCTCAAATATCCAATACTCACAATTTTATTTATAATTTTATTTATTTTTTTAAATGTAAAATAATGTTTCTAGTAAAAATATTTAGAAACTTATTAATCACTATCAGTTTTTCACCTGGCTGACTTGGTTCTTTCTAACTTCGGGAAAAAAAAAATACTTGGCTTGTTAAATTTCTTATCATAGTTAATGGAATGCTAATGGACAAAATGATTTTTTGCTTCAATTCATTTCGCGCGTTAAAGTTGGAACATATATGATGATGTAATTGACTCAATCATAACCCTATGTTATATATTATGAAATTCCCATAAAAACTTTCCTTTTTATATTAGTGATGTCTATGCTAAAATTCAACTTAGCTTCTATGTAAAGATATCAATGTAAGTTATACAGATTGTTAGAGAATAATATAAATCATATCTTAGGACCTCACCTAATATAAGCTTTTGGGTTGAGATGGCACAAGATAATGTGGACCTGTGCAAGTTTCAAGCCCAAAGAACTTTCACTTAAGGGGAGGTGTTAGAGAATAATATAAATCATATCTTAAGACCTCACCTAACAACTTAAGCTTTTGAGTTGAGATGGTTTTTTGACACAAATAATGTTTTGTAACATGAATTATTTGTAACGAATTACACATAAATAGACACATGTGATAAATATTCTAAAAGTTGAATTAATTCACAATTCATATCATTGTATCTTTCTATTTGAGATTTGTTAATTTTATTTCGTGACATGTGACCTAATTCGAGTTATATATCATGAGCTAGGGATCCATTTTTTCTTTCAAATATGCATTCCAGACCCAAAAACTTACATTTAAATCTTTTTATAAGGTTATGAATTTTAAATCCTCCATTTGTAGACCATCCACACTCCATAATGCAATCCAATGTAGGATTATCTGTCAAACTAGCTGAATATTGATCATTAGATGATACAACATGTTTCTGTCATGCATGCAATAAACTATTTGCGTAATTCCACAAAAAATTAAGACAAGAATTTGATCAAGACAAAGTGCATTATGCATGGCAATCACCCTTTCGTGTGAAACAAACTGGGGGCAACAATAATAATAAATAAAGAGATGCTTTGTGGAACACATGATGTGTTGTGGCTTTGCAACAATGGAATTGTCATGTTGCAGTATCTTTCGTGTACTCAAATTAGACGACGACAATATACTGCTTCTGTGGGACCGTAATCCAATATGGCCCAGCCATGGCACGCCTAAATGGCCGAAACCTTGATGTTCTAAGCTCAACGATGAAGTAACATGGCCCATTGTGAGCACACCTTGAAGAGACCAGATACAGTGTAGAGAACTATAGATGGAAACAATTAAGCATGGGACCCCATAGCAAAAGAGAACAGGTCATGTGCAATCTTGGCTTTCAGACAGTGAATGCTCCAGATTGTACTCGACTAGGTTCGGAAAATGGACAAAATAACAATAAATTGGTCAATCTATCTCCTTGAACCTGTTGTAGAGAATTGATTGGACATATGTATATATGCTACAGATGACAATGGCCTTCCGTTTATCATTTTTCTTTATATCCATACTTTATTTATTATTTATTACTCATCAAATAAAAAATATATATATTTACAAACTATTTATCATGTTTTGGATATCCAATTTAATATTGAAATAATATATATTATGTCAATATTAAAATATGCACACATTATATTTAAAAAATTTAAATATTTTATAAATATGTATTTTGAATTAAATTTAAGCGGGTTTTGTATACTTTATCTATTATCCATTAGTTTTAAAAATACATATCTATTCACGCCGGTTGAATTCATATTTATAAAATTCAGATTAAATTATCCCTTTTTAATCGTTTATGATAAGCCTAACAGACATTTTAAGATAAGAATTCACACACCAGTCGATGTTTATATCAAACAAGTCATAATTAATATAGTTACATGAACCAAAAAAATAACTAGCCTCTTTATTTATTTATTTTTTAATTTTTCTTCAAAAAAGAAAAAGAAAAAGGAGGATATGCATGTGCAATGTTTGAAATACTGATGGATCAATCTTCCCTGCCTTGATTTGTTCTTTTGTTGGGTTGATAAAACACAATTAATGCCCAAGATTGGCTCGGCTCATATTGTTTAATATGATTTGCAGATAAAAAGGAACATAGCGTATACTACACCTAAATCTAAATCTTTTCTTAGATTTACATGTTGGTATCGAAGCAGTAAGAATTGCCAACATTACCAATTAAGGCTACTGAATTAAAAATAAAAACTCTTAGCAGGTGGTTTCAAGTTTCCATACCCTCTGTACTTTGTTCCCAGAGAGATAGGCATTTCTGACAGTGCTTTCATCAAACAAAAGAGCTTTTGGAGCTTCACTCTGGCCAAAGGAGCACGAAATTGTAATTTCTTTAAAATAATGCATCTAATTAGGAACCTGTTGAAAAGAAAAAGAGACAAGGCCTGGTACTTGGCTGCAGTTGAAACGCAATTTTATTATTATTTTTTATTTTAAATTAATTTTTTAATATCTTTATATCGTTTTGATTTGTAAATATTAAAAATTAATATATTTTAAAATAAAAAATATTTTAAAACATAATTTCTACCATATACTTAGATCCAACAAAATAAAAAAATTTCTCACCCCTTTATTCATTAATAAAAGAAAATTAATAATTATTGCATGTAACACACTTTAAATAATTAATACTACATAAATTCAATATCTAAGACCCACATGAGATGGTCCAAAAAAATGTTCAACTTCCCCATGTGAGTCTCTTTCTCCTAACTCGATAGACTAATTATATAATAACTTTAGGTCACTGTCAGTAATGCCTCCAGGCAACAATGGAAGAACAAATCAAATATTATAGATGAACAAAAGAATGATATGGGTTTGGCTTGATCTTGGATTTGAACTATTCAGCAAAGCTCCATAGACGAAGATCCCCTTCGTATAAATCATCGATCATTGGTGGATTGAATGAGACCCAATTGAGATCAAGATACTTCGGTGATTGTAAGCCATCAAAATTGTACCAAGAATCTAGCATTGAAACTGGTTCATTGTTGGTCTCAAAAGATTCCATCAGTGATATATAATCATCAAGCTGAATATCGGACGGCGAGGAAACCACTGATGGGGGTGATGAGATTGACGAGGAGGAGGAGGAGGAACAAGGGAGAGGAGGTGATGATGACTGTGGGGTGGTGGGATTGTCTACAAAACTATTAGCGGCAGCTGCAGCCACTCTTTGAATGGACTTTGGGGACATAACAGTGTCAGGAATGTAATGCGAGGAAGTAATAGGAAAGTTGAGAGCGGCTGCGGAGCCCTTGAGACAAAAAAGTGCAGCATCATAGGCTCTAGCAGCAGCTTCAGGAGTTGAATAAGAGCCTAACCATATTCTTGTTTTCTGATTCGGTGCCCTTATCTCTGACACCCATGAGCCCCAACTTCTCATTCTAACTCCCTTGTATTTCCTCTTCTTGCATGCTGACGGTGAAGGCGTTGATGATATGGCCACTGGTTTTGAAGCCTCTGACTGGATTCTGTGCTCGCTCTTCACCATTGTTAGATGGAGCAATATAGATTTTGCAACCTTCAAAAACCAAATGCTCTCTGAACCAATAAAAAGTTTGGAAAGGATCGGTGTGTGGCTTTGCTGAAGGATGATGAATGTTTTGGCGAGGAAAAGGGTTTGAAGGAGACTTCTGTTTTACTCTAAGGGTAACTTCTTGTTCTTTTGAAAGCGAGGCAAGGAATAATGAAATGAAGTAAAAGTGTGGAAACAGAAGTTGGTATTTATAGATGGTGGGGGTTTGAGTTTCCAGGTTTAGCAGATCCCTCTAGTCAAGGAACAGTACGTCACACACATGAATATGAAATGGGTGACAGATAATTTCAAGCTTATAAAAATGGAAATATGTGTCCCTCTTGATTTTCTCGAAAATGACCTGTCTGTCCAGCCATTGTCAAAACCACACCAGATCATTAATATTCATACGCGTAAAAAGAACACAATGAAGAGGAGAGAAATTGTTGATCAAGTACCTGTAAAATTTAATTATTGGCAAGAGTCTCCCTTTTATATATATATATATATATATATATATATATAAAGGAGAGAAATTCGGTTCCCAAATGTCTACTTGATGGCATGATAATTAAAAATTAACTTCAAATCAAGTTATTTATCTTCAGAAAATCAATATTACAGCTAGATAGTTTTGGAAATGGTCAAATTATTTACACTATACATATCGAAAAGAACATGGAGTCCTTTATCAATTATTTCTAGCAGTGTGGCGTGCTGTGACGTCCCAAGAGTTAACAATTTCTTTCAAAGATCAATAATACAGTTTTATGACTTTTTGGCTGGAAGTTTACCGCAAGTAATTTAATTTTTCCATAGACAAACTACGCAGTAACTTCAAGAAGAAAAGGCATCGATGAATCCAGGCATCTAGCAGACTACAAACCCACATGCACCAATCAGAAACCAGCATGGAAAGGCTAGTAAAATTAAAGCCCTTGATCTAGATCAGTAATCTAATGACTTCCATAGCAAGTCACCCCTACGGTACGATCCTAACCCAGTTGACACCCAGAGAATCAGATCAAATGAATTAAAATAAAAAGGTCAAGGGCAAATATGTACTTCCCACACAGCATTCTGTATCAAAATTTAGGCGTCCGAATTAAAAAGAAAAATATGTGTACTAAGTTGATAATATATTATAGATTAGTAATATCAAAACATAGGATTCTGTCCGAGAGGCAACTTCCAGGATCTTCAAGTACTGATGCTTTAAGTTATTATTACTGGCTTTTGTGGTTGGCTGTGATGAACAGAAAATGATACTTAACACGCGTAGTCTAACAGTAACACTTGGGAAGTGATTGCCTAAGCGAAGAACTCAGACATCAGACCCAGCTGTTGCTCCTCTGTCATGCAAGCTCTAGAACCGCGTCGTGCAAATTGCCCTCTAAATCTCAAAAAAGTGTTTACTAAAGTAATGTGTAGCAATAAATTATAGACATACCCCATCTCAACCGTTTTGCGGCTTTTTGCTTAGCTGCTGACGCTTGCAAGGCTTGACTTTAAGTAAATCACATTAATTACTATGTTTTTTTTTTTTCCTGGAGAAATTCTATGTGATTCTGTATTATTGAAGGAAAGCTACATTTATTTCTACATTGCCTCCTACATTTTTGCTGATTTCTACATTGTCTCCTGTATTATCTTGCAAGGCTTGACTTTAAGTAAATCACATTAATTACTACGGTTTTTTTTTTCCCTGGAGAAACTCTATGTGATTCTGTATTATCGAAGGAAAGCTACATTGATTTCTACATTGCCTTCTACATTATTGCTGATTTCTACATTGTATCCTATATTATTGTTGTTGCTCCTCCAATGTTGTCGATTCTTCCTTTTTCTGTATTCTTTTTGCTGCTGTCGTGTAAATAATTGATAGAATCATTACGAGTATATATATGATTAAGATATACTTTGATATGCCAAGATTACATGAGATTGATTAGCACCTTTACTATTGTTAATAGTTATGCTCTTTATATGTAAGGCATTCGGTTGCAGCAAATATTATTCATCAGAAATAACAAAAAACTTTATTCCTTGTTTCTTCATGGTATCAGAGATGGTTCTTATTGCCCTGATGTTCGTTTAAAATTCCCTATGAAAAACTCTTTTAAATTTGAAGGTGCCAATAACACCAATAAATAATCTAATATTTTGGAAGGAGAACCAAATCCTAATCAACGTCTAGGCTCATTATTGTTAAATGAATTTAACTATCTTTCTTGGTCAAGAGCTGTGACAATTGCTCTTGGTGGAAGATCAAAACTTGGCAATGTCAATGACCATATTATACCCCTAATCCTTCTTCACAACCCTATGAAGCTTGGCAGTGCAAGGATCAACTTGTCATGTCCTGGCTACTCAACTCTATGGCAAATCATATTGCTGAAATATTCAGCTACTTAGAATCCTCATTAGAACTATAAGAGGTTGTGAAAGAAATGTATGGAAATTAGAATAATGTGGCTTGTGTTTTTCAAATAAAAAGAGATCTTACTAATCTGCTGTAAGATGCAATACTGATGTTCGGTTGCTTAGGACTCTGATAAGTATGTGGAGTGAACTCGTATTGTCATCCTCACACTATTGATGCAACAGTATTGAAGAAACAAGAAAAGGAAGACAAGATTTTTCAATTATTAGCTAGTCTTGATCCAAACTATGAAGATCTTTGTAGTCCGATTCTTATGAATCCTGATCTTCCATCTCTTACGAGTGTGTGCGTATTATAGTTCAACGAGAAAAAGCTCGCGGGAAAGTCATGAATCCGGAGCTTAAAATCTCTTTATCAGAAACTTATGCTTATATTGTTAATAAACAGATGAAAAATGATAGACCTTACAGAGGGAAACACCCAGATTTGAAGTGCCATAATTGTGATCATAATCTTGGTCATTCTATCAAGCGGTGTTGGATCTTTCATTCAGAGATGAAGCCAAATTTTGAAAAGGAGAAGAGATCTAAAAAAGGCTATGATTATAAGGTTCATGTTGCTGTTCACTCTATTAATTCCCTTCCTAGTAATGTTGAGAATTTTTCTACCAATCTATCAGCTCTTCTTAATGACTTTGTTGCCTATCTTTAGGAGAAGGATGATATTGTCTTAACAACTTTTGGTTTTGATTTCATAGCTCTTTTTGGTAGGTTTGTTGGTTTCCTAGTAGACTCTACTCACCTATCATAAAAGAATACAAACGTCTTGCAGAAACAGCCACATGACTTGTCACATTTGAGGGTATTTGACTACATTTATTTTGTGTATACATAAGCTTCACACTGGGACAAGCTTGATCCAAGGGCTGTTAATTCTGTTTTCTTAGGATATTCCTCAACAAAGAAAGGATATAAATGTTATCATCCTCCCTCTAGAAGGTTATTTATATCAAGAGATGTGCGGTTTGAGGAAGGAACTCCATACTTTGATGACATGAAGAAGCAGACATCCTTAAAAAAGTTATTTCCTTTACCTTTTCCAGCCTCTACAAACTTTGCTGCATCTTTAGAGATACTCCATACTGCCAGTAACCCCTATTCATTTCTGGTCATATGTTTACTGGTGAAGGGAATGTCAGTCCTGTTATTTCATATTCTTCAAATAGTCATGAAGATTCTGAAACTGGCGACAACAACAATCACGATAAAAATTTATTTATATTAGTTGCAGATATGCCTTCTAACTTAAGGGCTATCAATCTTATTATCAATGATTTTGAGGGAGATTCTCATAAGTCTCCTATGCCACAACTTCATATAAATCTAATTCGTAATCGTGTTCCCCTAAGAAAGTTGCAAGATTTTATCATTTATATAACAAGACATCCTATCTCTAATTTCCTTACATATCAATGTCTCTTATCTACTCATACTGCTTTTTCTCATTGATATCTCTAACATCCATGAGCCATAAAATTTTCAGGAAGCCAATCCTCAGGTTGAATGGAGACAAGCTATGCATAATGAGCTGCAAGCTCTTGATTAGAATAAAACCTAGAGCATTATCAAACTTCTCCAAAGAAAACATGTTGTTGGCAACCGGTGGGTTTATAAGACCAAGTTTAACTTTGATAGATTTGTTGATAGACACAAGACATGTCTTATGGCTTAGGGATATACTTAAACATTCAGCATAGATTACAAGAAAACTTTCTCCTATGTTGCAAAGATGAATATTGTTTGTGTTTTGCTATCAATTATCATGAATAATGGGTGGTTAATGTGTTAGATGGATGTCAAGAATGCCTTCTTGTATGGGGACCTTGAAGAAGAAGTTTACACGAAGTTTCCCCTGGTCGCCCTCAAAGTTTAAATCCTACCTTAATGTGTCAGCTTCATAAATCCATTCATGGGTTGAAGCAATCTCCACATGTTTGGCTTGCTCAATTGAGTGCTGTTCTTGAAGAAATTAGTTTCAAAAGAAATAATGTCAACTCCTCTTTGTTTGTTCATCTCAAAGCAAAGAAGAAATTATCGGTTCGTATTTATGTTGACAACCTTATTATTACAGGAAATAATGGTGAAACAATATCTTGTCTCAAAACTACTCTGCAACATCGTTTTCCTATCAAGGATCTTGACAATTTAAAGTATTTTCTTGGGATTAAAATAGTTGTTTCTTATAAAAGGTTATTCCTTAACCAACACAAGTATGTTATTGACTTGCTTAAAGATGCTGAGATGATGGATGTCAAACCTGGGGGCCCTGCTCCATTGAATTGTAAGTTGAAGTTTGAAACAACTAGCGAACCTCTTTGATCTTTCAATCATTATCAACATCTTGTTGGTAAGGTCATTTATCTTACTATTGCACGACCTGATATCACCTGCGCAGTTAGTCTTATTAGTCAGTTTATGCATGCTCCCACAATCTTTCATTTGAGTCTTATCATGTGAATTTTGCGTTATCTAAAAGGTTCTATTAGATGTGGAATTGTTATGACTAATAATGGTCATACTAAAATCACTTGATATAGTGATTCAAATTGGGTTGGCAATGTTATGGATCACAAGTTAACCACTGGTTATTGTATGTTTGTTGGTAGTAATTAGGGATGATCATTTTCAGTTCGGTTCGGTTTTAAACTAAAAAACAAACCAAATCGAAATTTATATTTTTTAAAATTATAAACCAAACCGAACCGACTAATTGACCATTTCGGTTTGGTTCGATTCAATTTTTTTTTCTTTCAAAACTGACTGGACTTGTTTCAACTACAAAAGAAAGCTGATGAAGGATTTTGGTAAGTCAAAGGCAAAATTCAAGACCACAAAACAAGATTATGTTGCTGGTTTTGTTAGAAAAACAAGACATTTTTCTAGCAGGGAAGTGATAGTTGTAAGTAACTTCAAACAAGAGTTTACTACCAAACTATAACAAAGGAATAATTTCCAAGTGAAACTTCAGCTAAAAAACCAGTAGAAGAGGACAAAAGGCAACATAAAAATGCTTTCCCTGCTCGAAAACCAAGTTATTCCTCCTTTGTGAGTCCAATGAACCAACAACCTTCAGACACAAAGCTGATGAGAAATTCAACATTAAGCCAAGTTGTGGAAACCAAAGCAGATTTTTGGGAGAAAGTATTCTTCTATCTATTCACAAACAATTCAAGAAACCCATTTAAAAAAAAAAACATTTAAAACCCAAATCGATTTTCTTAGTGAATACGAGCAAGTAAGCGATTAAAAAGTACTTGGGTTTTCCCATCTCTAACCACACAAAACTAAGAAATCAGGGAGAAGAGGGAAGAGAGGGAGGAAGGGGGCAGGGGGCAGGT
>Ga0307517_10014356_pt1 | contig 10646 bp, 6 predicted proteins | sample 23_EM_MG_FD_194515 | JGI IMG/M metagenome (GOLD analysis project Ga0307517, IMG submission 194515) | Populus trichocarpa ectomycorrhiza microbial communities from riparian zone in the Pacific Northwest, United States - 23_EM | ecosystem: Host-associated > Plants > Roots > Unclassified | place...
TTAGACAGGTTGATCTCAAACCCAGTATTTGAAATTCCAAATATAAAAGATTGATGATCAACAAAATATGAAGATTACTGGTTAATTGCTCTGCTTCTCGCTGTGTGTAGATAATTTTTTCTTTTTTAAAAAAATAATAATCATCTCCAACATATTTTTTTACAGCATCAAGAATTTTTTTCAGTTGGAGTTTTTTTTTTCCTTTTATTTTGAGCCAAAACTGTTGAGGAAAGCTATGATTTTATGAAGAAAAAAAAAAAGAAATTTCAATGGCACCACAATTGTGAGACATTTACTCTGACAGAGTGGCTTAACACGACCAACCTTCTAGGCACTTAACAGCTACTCAACGGAGTCATGTTTTATTGGATGATAACAAAAGCTTCTAGTCTAGCTACTCAATGGATGACATATACTTTTCTTGTTGAAAAGAAATCATTAACATCAAAATCAATTTTTTTAATAACCGGAATCAATATCAACCAAGACTCACTACAACTTAAATCCAATTATTCTCCCTCCTCTCTAAAACTAGAAAATAAAAAATAAGAAAAATAAAGGTTCATACCAAAATTGATTTTTAAAAGTATTGAGAGACTAAAACTTTATTTTTAAAAAGTAGGATCAAATTGAACTTTTTATACCAATTTTGAAATTGACATCTGTTTTCTCTATCTCTTTCACTTTGGTCTTCTGACTATGACTTTCTATCTTGTTTGTTCTTAACAAATTTATTGAAATTAGCCATCAATTTAGCTTTAAAAAGGTGTAACTAAAAAAAGATCGAGGGAAAAAAAAAAGCATTACGGCGAATCAAAAAAAATAGTGAAATGCAACAAAGCAAAAGGCACTAGTACCTATTAAAAGAACTTAAAATACCTTGAGAAATCATTGCAGATGCACTAAAAATACTATTCACTAGAGCAGTATAATTGTGTTTTTGCCTCTTCACCGAAAAAGCTAACCACATGCTTTCCATGGCATCAAAGTCATTTCATATGGCCCATTTATCACTACCAGAAAAAAAAATATTGCGTCAAAGGGTATTTTAATATTTTCATAATAATTTTTCAGCTATTATAATTTACATTGAGTTACACTTTGGTATTTGCACAAATATAAAAAAATAATAAAAAATTAAAATACACAGTAAAACTATAAAAATATAAAATTTAAGCCTGAGTTCAAGGTTATTTTTTGGCTTTTCACAGTGTTTTTTTATATATATAATTACAAAGTTAGCTTAGGAAAAATTCTGTATTTGGCTAAATAAAACAAAAAAAGATGGATGCATGTGTAAGGCTACTCGAGGGTTTTTGGAGGCGCCCGTGCTTTTCGGGCAACACATACGACGCCTCCCGACATCCAAAAATGCATTTTCATTGTGTAGTTGGAAGCATTGTTGTGTTATCTTCTTGTTGGTGCAGAACGTGTCTCTGTTGGTGGTCCGGTTTGATGCTAGTGAGTTTTTTTTATTATTTTTGCTTTCTCATCCCCAAAAATTATAACTTGACCCTATTGGTATTTCAACTTTAGTTCTTTTTTTAAAAAACATTATTGGTCTTGGTCCTTTAGTAAAAGTGTTATTTATTTTCAATTTCATCATTCAATCTCAATTCACTAAATATTATATTCTTCAATGTGGTCTTCATTGTTTGATTTCTAATTTTCTTTCTTGGTCTTTATGTAAAGGTTTTAGTGGTTTTCATTTTTATCTTTAAATTCAAATTGATGGTACTATATTTTTCAATTTGGTCATTGTTTTGATTTTAAATTTTTTTTCTTTGTTTTTTTGTAAAATTTATTATTCTTTTCAATTTCACCATTTAATTACATCATTATTTTTATTTTTATATCAATTTTGATCCTCATTATTTTTAAATTTTTTTGTCCTTTTACTAAATTGATTTCTATTTTCAATTTGACCCTTCAATTAAATATACAATTTATTTTATATTTCAAATTCTTATTTTTTTAATTGCTATTTTTTAAAATTCTTTTGTATAATTTTTTTTCAATTTCATAATTCAACTTTTGATTGATTGGGATTTAACTTAGGTTCGGGTATAATAACTTAGGTCATAAGTTTGAAAAATTAATACGTTTTTTTTTTTATAAGAAAGAGCTTTATAATCCTCTTTGTTTGTTTATCGAGTTATTTGAATTTCATGATCTGGGTCATAGGTTTGACGGGATATCCTGGGTTAACTTGATCCTAATTAATAAAGTTACAAGTTTATCATAACTTGTTTTTATATTATTTTTTTACCTCATTTTGACAATTGAACATATTGTTTTTTTATATAAAAAAAATAGTCTAGCCTAACTTATTAAGGGTGTGTTTGGGAACGCGATGCAAAAATTTTGATTTTTTTTGCTTAAAATAAAATATATTTTTTATGTTTTTAGATCGTTTTGATGTGCTAATATCAAAATTAAATTTAAAAAATAAAAAAATTTTATTTTAATACATTTTTAAACAAAAAATATTTTAAACTACTACAGCTAATACAATCTGCGTTCCCTCTTCAATGGATCAAAGCGCACACAACTGTACTGAAGACTCATCAGGATGAATAGACATAAGCTATAGGCTAAAAATTCCTTTGAGGCGTGATTGGGGATAGCGATATTGGTTCGGTATCCGGTCTCTAAGTCAATTTCATTCTGCTAAAAAAATATCGAAACACTAGCCCGTATCTACCCAATTTACATATCAGCTCTTAAAATATTGGTAATGTTATTTCAGTCCTTAAATTCAATATATTCTTACAAATAAGTTCCATGGAATTTCTCTGTACTCGTAGTTCCTGGAAAAGAAAAAATATTTCATTCCTTTTGTTAAATCAATTTTCAATTATATGCCAACATGTCAAAATATTGTTTTAGAGAGCATGATTTAGGTTGAGTGGATGGATATATGCTTTATCGGTCCATTATCATCATACGACCTCTACCTAATTTGTGGCCTATCTGTAAATCCGAACTGTGTTGTTTCAGAAAACACAACACCACCATTTTACCTGCCAAAAAAAGCAAAAAAAGGGCTATTTAGGTTTCCACCGATGAGTCCTGCATTAATTTTATGATTTAAGTTGCTTTCACGGTGATCTTGTCCACTATGATGAAGGAGATATAGTTAATTTAGGAATGACAGGAAATCTGGCTCCGGTTCTTGGAGGAAGATGAACAATGTCGATGCAAAGTTTCCTTATTCATAGATCTCCATGGTTAATTATTGGATGTTGTGGAAAATGTTTGAATGCTCAGTTAATTTTTATTTTTTTTTACTTGATATTTCAATGTCAAGTAAAAGCTTCCTCTTACAGTGCATCCAGGAACATCACAAGAGCTAGCAAACATATTTTTTTTATGATCTAATGAAGCAACAAGACATACTGTTTGAAGTTGCCACATCCCCTTCTCTCCTTTTCTTCTTCTTAGGCAATTTTTTTTGTCTTGGTGACTTTGTCAGCTTGACATCTACTTAATTAGTATTTCAATTCTCATTTAATAAAGCGCATTATTGTAAAAGGTGTTGCAAAATTAGGCTGACTTACCCCTTCAAATAAGGTATGGTATGGATGACAAAGGAAAGATTAAACAAGTCAAACCCAAAATTTGAAACACCAGAGTTGAGAATTTGATGGCCAACAAAAAACATTTCTCAGTGAAATTAAATGGGTTGACTTCTGAGATTGATAATGAGCAGTACCTAATATGACTTAATCAACCTTTCAAAGATCAAGGAAACATGAAAGCTACGCTGGACTGACAAAGGTAAACAGATATAGGCCCCAGATAGGCTTACAATCTGTTTGAGGCCTAAAACATGACCCTTTCACCTCTTCATTTGTTTCGAGAATGAGGCCCAAATGTGACTGGACACCAGGTATTTTAAGCAAGGCATGGTGTTGCTTGCATTGAGCTTCGGATTTGTATTTCTTCAAATCCAAGATGCATGTAAAAGCACATACTTTAAAAGATGCTTGATTAGATGTTTATTATCGTCCAAATAATTAAGTTCGTTTCTCTAATTCGATCTGAGGTAGGCTATATATCCATGACGACACTTAGCAAGTAATTAACGAAAACTCTATTTCTCATGTAGAACAAATTGCATTGTGATTATTGACTATATATGGAGTGTTCGTAATCAGAATGGAGCCTGGCAAGGCCAGACAACAACAGACATGACTAGTCAAGTCTTTGATAAACATTTGACTCCTCATTTTGCTTAGGAGATATTTCCTTCAATCTAGGAGTATCTTAATTTGATCAGCATATAACAATGATTAACCAGCTCAACGAACAAAAAGAAATATATATTAAGCATTTGGAGCTACACCAAGTCTTGCTATATATTCCATTAAAAAACAATTCTAGAAAACTTATCTCCACATAATGTTTACAATCATCTTTTGACTTGCATGTTAGCAATCCAATGTTGAATATTTTGATGCAAAGGAATGAGGCATGATGTAAGAAATAAACATGCTTGCTAGCCTGGCCAATCCAAGGGTAAGTACATATTGGAGGTGACGAGTTTAGGGTTCATGGTTCCCAGAAAAACTATAAATATATATATATTAGTCTTATTATGTCTAGCACTAACAAATAAAGTAATGATCAGTAGATATATATGCCAAAACATGACCTTTCTCTTTTCTTGGTACGCCTAATCTGAAATGCTGTGGACCCCTAATTGATATCTTCCTATGTTAATAACAAAAAAAAAATGGTCAATTAGCAGAGATTGATATTTTTTCTTTTGTGTGTGCGAGTCGTCAAGAGAATCTTGGATAAGAATACAAAAGAAAAATTAAGAAAATGAGAGAATGGCATTAGCATGAGAGGAGCATACAAGAGAAAGGCCCACTTGCTCTCTTATATAAGATGGGGTTGGCAGCGGGCGAGCAAACTATGGAGGAGGTGGGTCACCAACCTCCAAGATTCTTTAGTTTCTTCCCCCTTTCTTTCTCTGGAAATTATTTTTATTTATTAGTCTCTCATTCAATTCTTTCTAGAAGGTAGATTTTTATACAAGATAGGAGGGTCTGTATAACCCACCTAGCCCTAGCTAGCCCTAGCTAGCCCCCATTAAAATTATCATGGCCGCCTAGGTGACATGCTCAAGAGTTTCTGGGAAATAAAATGGATGATGATCAGTATATTGCTAGGCAGGTTGGTTGGATTGTGAAAACGACGTTAATACTCAAGTGTGATAAGTAATTGTGTAATTAACCACTCCCTAATGTTTTATTTTATTTTTTTTATATAAAATTGAGACTCGAACACAACCTTTCAAGAGATGAGGATATAAATGTCAATTGAACCACAAGTTTATTGGCATCCACTTCATGTTAATCATAGCTTTTTTATGTTGTGTGCGCTTTAGAAATCAAAATGGAATAGGAAAAAAAAAGAGGTTAAATAGGCTACACAATTAATCAAGAAATTGTAGTTGTAAGGACTCAAACTTGAATCCTAGCTAGTTTCCGGTTACACATGTAACGGTTAAGCTATTTATGCCATGTTTTTAAAATCAAGATTGGTTCGGAGGTTGACTTGTAATATGAACCGGTTTAAGTTGAAGAAAAAAAAAACTTGGTTGGTTCAATTAAAAATCTAGATTAACTCGCTAACATGGTTGACTTGGTCAAAACATAATCTTTAACATGTTAATTTATTTTTATAAAGCAATGGCTCAAAATAATATCATTTTGATTATTTTTTTTGTTAAAATTGACTAACTCTCTCGACGTATAACTTGGGTTTTGATTTGGATTTGGTTTTGCAACTATGATCATTTCTTATCATGTGGTTCAAAATTACTTTAGAATGGTTTTTTTATTGATTTTTTGCTAAGCATTAATAGTAACCCATGGGGACAATTTTGATAAAGTGAGTGAAACTAGAGGACCAAACAGACTCATACTTTGATATGAATGCATACTTGTGGTTGACAACAACAAAAAAATTAGATGGGCATCATGGAAGGTAGGGGAAGTTAGTTACTTGTATCTTCGGAGGTCCTAAAATTGACAAGAGCAAGTGGAGTAAGTTTGTGTTTGTGTTTGTGGTGGTCTTCTAGAACCCTTTTTTGCATAAAATAATAAAGAAACATATAAAACAAAATTGTTCAAGTAAAAAAGAAAAGAGTGCGAAAGGAGGATGACCATATGATAGATATATTGGAAGGAAGGGAATCAGAAGATGAGGGTGAAAGTGAGTTGGAAGTGTCCAACAAAAATGTTTGGTGTGGCCCCTTTTCGTTCTGAAATAAATCCCTCAAAGACTTTTATTTCCTTGTGGTAGGTTTGTATCTTGTTTCTTGTACCCATGGTTTCGAAACTCGAGGGCAATTCAAATTTAAAAATAAAAAAACATTAATAAATTAATGGCTGGGTTTTAACGTGTTGGTTAATCTAGATTTTTAATCAAGTTAATTGATTTTTTAAAAGTTAAACCAATTATATGTTAATTTGGTTTCAAATCAACTCGATGCAATTAAAAAGTACTTTTAAAAATTTTGAATTTTTTTATTTATTTTACTTTAAATTAATATATTTTGATATTTTCAGATTATTTTAATATGTTAATGTCAAAAATAATTTTTAAAAAATAAAAAATATATTATTTTAATATATTTTAAAATAAAAAATACTTTAAAATATAATTATTATTATACTTTCAAATAACCTCGTAGATTTCACTGCAAAATGTCATAGCCTAAAAAAGGAAGGGACAAAAACTGAAGTAATGAAGGCGGGGGTATGGTTAGGTTAAGTATAATTTTATATTTATATCTTATAATATTTTTAAATAGCATCAAGATTTAGAACACCATATATATATATATACACCTCTAAAAAAATTATATATTGGCCATGCATTTATAACTCTAGCAGGTCAGGTAGAGCACCTCATAACCACCACTCCCTCCGGTTGATTAGATTAGGTGATCCTTAAAGGGAAATGAAAATAAATAAATGAAAAAGGGTACACAAATGCAAGATATGGAAGAGAAAAATAGCTCCAACAAATTAAATTGAAAAAAAATAAAATAGAGCTACCTACCAAATCCAGCACTAACTTAATTGTAACCACTCATCTTGCTCACCAACTTAGTCAAATACCATGCCAATACTTGAAAACAAAAAACATTAAATAATTGTTAGCCAGGGGTCCCGAGTCAATTGCATTGCACCTTCACCACCTCCCATTTATATTCCCTTGCCTTGTATTTTTTGTCTCTTCATCACTTCTCTTCTCTCTTGATTTGCACACACACCCACAAAAAGGAAAAAAAAATCATGGGCAGATCTCCTTGCTGTGAGAAAGAACACACCAACAAAGGTGCATGGACTAAAGAAGAAGATGAACGTCTTGTTAATTATATCAAAGCTCAAGGTGAAGGTTGTTGGAGATCTCTCCCTAAGGCTGCTGGTAAGTTTTTCTTTCTCTTTTGTTTTCTTCCAACTTCTTATGCCGTGAAGCAGAAGAACAAGAAGATAACCCTTCGTAGCTTTTATTTTGGTTCCTTTTTTTTTTTATGTTCAGGTTTGCTTAGATGTGGCAAGAGTTGTAGACTAAGGTGGATAAACTACCTAAGGCCTGATCTCAAGAGAGGAAACTTCAGTGATGAAGAAGATGAACTCATCATCAACCTTCACAGCTTACTTGGTAACAAGTAAGTACTTTGCCTTTGCTTAATTTATGCACTACTTTGCTATCTTTAGCGAAAGGCCAAGTAGTATTAGGTTCCAATATTCAACTTTTGATGAACTTAATTTTATGGTCATATCTCTTTTGACTAGAACAAAATCGCAACTGGGTTATGATGATTTTTAGTGCAACTTTTTTTTTATTTAATTTCTTGAAAATCTTTCAGGTGGTCTCTCATTGCTGCTAGGCTACCAGGAAGAACTGACAATGAGATAAAGAATTATTGGAATACTCATATCAAAAGGAAGCTTTTTACCCGTGGAATTGATCCTCAAACTCACCGTCCACTCAAATCCACCACCACCACCACCTCCTCCTCCACCACCACCACCACCACTACTAACAGCACCAACAATAAAAATAGCAAACTGGATACCAAAAGGAGTACTGATTTTCAACTGGAAGAACAAAACTATTCGTTTCTTCAAGTGCAGCCTGAGTTTACGATGAGCAACATGACCAAAACGGAAAACAATTCCAGTATTATCAAGGTAGGTGGCAGCAGTGACTCGGCTGAAGATTCCAATAGTAGCAGTGGAGTGACAACAGAACTAGAAGTGTATCCAGATCATAAACTGGTCAATCTTGAGCTCTCTATTGGCCTTCCGTGTCAGTCTCTAGTCTCTTCTATGAACAATCTTAAGCAAGCAAAACAACAAGAACAAGAAGAAGTGGTCACACATCAATTGTTTGAGACATCTACTACTCCTACTTCTAGTGCTCCTGTTTCTGTTCATAAAGCAGCATGTTTGTGTTACAAACTAGGGTTCAAGAACAGTCAAGCATGTAGCAGTTGTAATGCCATTGAAAAAACAGTAACAGCTGATAATCTTCATAGATTTTACAGACCTTTGGATGCTTGATGCTGATTAGAGTTCAGTTTGATTATGAAGCTAGATCATCATATATGTGTAAAGTGTGGAGACTCTGCAAACATTAACTCCCAAAAGTTGTAAAATTATTCCAAATTTCTAGAAAAATATTCCATACTGAATTTTGTCTCCAGTTTTTGCTCTTATTTCATTCAGGTTTGAAGAAAATTAAAGAGCAACAATATTAATGTCTTATATGAATCTTGTGAATGATACAAGTTGTAATGTTATTGGGTATAGTAAATAGACTTTAAGACGTGAAAATCATTATCTTTAAGGTATTAATTATCTCTATTATATTTTGTGTAGGGTTAAAGCAATATACTTTCAAGATATAGTAAAGCCTTAAATTTATAAACAACTTCTATAAGTTTATTAAGAAATCTTGTTTTATTTCTGATAAACATAAACAGAGAGTTTGTAAAGAAATATTAGAGAGAGAAGAAAATTATTTCTAATTAATTTCTATTAACATCAAACTGATATTTATAAAAAAATGACATCATTTCAGACCAATACGTCTGTAAAGTTTAGAGACATACCTTTTCAGACCAATGTGTCTATAAAATTTAAAAGGCAACTCTTCATTCAAATTATTTCAATAACTTGGCAGAATATGTCATGTATAATTATTATATTAATTAATTTCAAAATTTTAATTAATTAACTTAAATTGATTAAAGTTGAGAATAACAGAATGACTTAGGTTGGCCTTAGCCAACCTTTCCTATTTATATATGTAGGGCAGAATACGGCAGTAACCGCAGGGATTACAATATTGGAATAATCCTACATTAATTTCCTATTCAGAGATATACATGCTATACATTCTATAATATGCCCCCTCAAGCTGAGCGTGGAGGATCGACCCGAAGCTTGAACCTGAAAGCAGTAAAGGACGTAGCGGAAAGTGGTTTGGTGAAGACATCAGCAAGTTGATCCCGAAAGGGGATAAAGCCAATCTGAATTTCCTTCTTCGTAACCCGGTCACGGACAAAATGATAATCTACCTCAACATGCTTAGTACGAGCATGAAAGATAGGATTCGCCGAGAGATAAGTCGCACCAAGATTATCACACCAAATGATAGGAGTAGAGACGGAGGGAACTTGTAGATCTGTTAACAAATATTGAAGCCAGATGACCTCAGCAGTACCATCTGCTAAGGCTTTATACTCAGCCTCAGTGGAGGAGCGGGCAACTGTACGTTGCTTGCTGGATTTCCATGAAATCGGTGTCTGACCAAAGAAAACAAGATAGCCACCCGTAAACTTGCGATCATCAATACTCCCAGCCCAATCGGCATCTATAAAACCATGAAGAGCAAAAGAGGTACCTCGAGTGATATGAAAACCATAGGATGTCGTTCCTTTGAGGTAGCGGAGTATGCATTTAACAGCAACCCAATGGGAATCTGTAGGAGCATGCATGTACTGACAGACTCTGTTAACAGCAAAGCAGATATTTGGACGAGTGAATGTAAGATACTGAAGAGCACCCATAATTTGACGAAATCGTGTGGGATCAGAAAATAGATGATCTGGATGTATAGCAAGTTTAGAAGGAGAAACTGGAGTATCAACTGGTTTGCAAGAAGTCATACCAGCTCGAGTGAGGATGTTAAGAATATATTTGTGTTGGCGCAACATCAGACCCATACCTGTAGACTAAACTTCAATACCGAGAAAGTAGTGAACATCACCTAAGTCACGAAGCTTGAATTCAGAGCTTAGTAACTGGACTAGGTGATGAAGCATGGCAGAGTTGTTGCCTGTAAGCAGAATATCATCAACATAAACGAGGAGATAAAAGGTATTAGTGTCATCAGATAAGATAAACAGGGAGGTGTCAACCTTGGAGGCAAGGAAACCAATAGAGAGTAAAAAATCACTCAGACGAGTGTACCATGCCCTTGGTGTCTGTTTTAAACCATATAGTGACTTGTGCAATCTGCACACATGAGATGGAAGAGTAGGGTCAACAAAACCTGGAGGTTGTTTCATGTAGACCTCTTCAGTAAGAACACCATTGAGAAAAGCATTATGA
>Ga0307517_10014357_pt1 | contig 10646 bp, 2 predicted proteins | sample 23_EM_MG_FD_194515 | JGI IMG/M metagenome (GOLD analysis project Ga0307517, IMG submission 194515) | Populus trichocarpa ectomycorrhiza microbial communities from riparian zone in the Pacific Northwest, United States - 23_EM | ecosystem: Host-associated > Plants > Roots > Unclassified | place...
TTCGTTCTAAATAGTTCATTATCCTTAGAGCGTGTTTGGCAGTGTGGTTGCGGGTGCTTTTCAAATAACTTTTCGTGCCAAAATGCATGTCAATGATGTTTTTTCATTTTTTAAAAATCATTTTTGACATCAGCACATCAAAACGATCCAAAACGTACAAACCATATTTAATTTTAACAAAAAAAAAAAAAAAATTCAAATTTTTTGGAAACGCAGCCGCAGCCGCGTTCCCAAACGGTACCTTAATGATCTTCGATTAATGGCCACTTAATAGAAGCTTTCGGGAATGTTTGTTTTTTTACCTTTAAATATGTTAATATCTAAAAATAAAAATACTTTAAAAAAATAGTCATTTTGTTGGTGAAAAATGTAACTTGGCCTTTGGAGGGCAACGGTCGGATGTTAAGCCAAATTATCTTAAACAAAAATGCAAGGCAAAATCAAAAGGCAATCCTGGATCGAAGGATAGCTATTTGCTGGAGTATTTTTGTTACAAGGCCAGAGAGGTTAAGAATTGACCTGCAGATGGGTGTAAGCTGTAACAACCCACTGGCGTCGTTTTCCATTTTTCCAGTTCTTAAAAGATTAAAGCTTTAACAACCCCAATGGCGTCGTTATCCAAGAGCAATGAATTGTCATTATCTTAACGCAGATCTTCGAGTGCTAGAAAGGCACACCTCCAAGTCTTCAATCACTTCGCAAAATATACCTCAGCCCCTCTTGTGTACGATCTCCAACAACATCTCGCAGCAGGCAGGGCACCACTCAGGCGGATTTTCCTACTGTGCAAACACGAGTTTACTGGAATTAAGATTATGTAAGAAGTATTTGTACTAAAAATATGCATAAAATATGTAAAATAAAATAAAATATGAATAAAAAGGATCCGAGTTTTGCCCGCAGCTGGGCTACACCTGAGAGCATATCCAAATACCTGGGCTGACCCGGGCAAGCTGGATCAGCCTTTTGGGAATTTTATTTTTTTGTTTTTGTTTTTTCTTCGACACATCACTTAGAATCCGTTTAGCAATGTGTTAGCGTTCATATTTTTTAAAAAACACATGAATTGCTATTTGGTTACAAATATTATCTTAATTAAAACACATAGGTCCCGCTATTTATATGCAGCAGGATCATGATTTTTTAGAAGCAGTAAAATACTATTTTTGTACGAGAGTTTCAACCTGTGATAGGCACACTATTCAGTGAATTGCACTATTCACGTGCACAGTTTTTTTTTTTTTAGTCTGTTAATTTTTTTAAGAGTTTTTTTTTTTTGAAAAACTAGTATAGAGTAAATTAAATACACTCGCATTGTAATATCAATTTTGTATCTGATAATATTTTATCTGATTTTATTACATGCTCACAAGATTATGAAAACTGTAGTTCTTATCGGCTGAATTTTGTATGTAATGGAATTATAAATAGTTTAATGGAATAATAAAAAATATTTTATATCAAGTATTATTTATTTCATGATGTAATAGGAGTAGTTAATTTTATAATATTTAAATTTAAAACTATCAATATTGATATATATATTTTAAAATTATTTTATAACCTCAATTTCAAAAGCATTTTTAACCAAACACATTAAACTATTTTTTCTTCAACCTCAATTTCAACCACAGTTTTAACCAAACACCTATTTTTTCAAATCAACCTTAACTAAAAATAATTTTTATAAAATAATTTTTTTCAAATCACAACCACAATATTTACCGCAATACCAAACACTATTGGAGAGTGTGAACTGTGAAACACCCTCCAGAGCAACAATTTTTTATTACTCAGATTTAAGATTGCAATAATTATTGTTAATAATAAATTAAAAGAGGTAGTTGGGTGGTTTGTTGGTAATAAATTAAAAGAGAGAGACGTTTTATTCTGCATCCACCTATTGTGTGAATTGCATTGTGCTGGTGCTGTTTTACCCTTCATGGCTAGAAAAGTACGCTTCGGTATCCATAGTTTTTATTTTTACATTAATCTGGTCCATATAATTTTAACTATTTATATTTTAGTTATGAAATTTTATTTTCCTTGCATTTTAATTCCTAGATGTTGAGAGATGAGAGAGAAAGATTAAGTTTATGTAATAATTTTAAAGTAAGATTAAAGCATTTTATGATATTATTAAGTTATTTTTTTTATTTAGATTTGTTTTTCAGATCATGATAAGTGTTTTTTTAAAAAAGCATGTTTCTAATAAAAAAACATGTTTATATCATAACAAAGGAGAAATGCACGAATAAAAAAATGGATTTTTGATTTTTTTAAAAAAAATTTATTAATTTAAATCAGTGGGATTTTTATGAATTTTTATTTTAATCACTTCAAATTTTTACTTGAAAAATCATGTTATTGATAAAAAAAAAAAGATATGTTTTTATATATAAAAAAAAAGGGATGAATAAGAAATAGGAATTTTGACTATAAACATATATTTTTCCTCTGAAATTTAAATACTTAGATTTCCTATGAATATTTATTTTAATTATCAAATAATTAAATAAAAAATTGAAAAAAAGAAGAAGCCACGTAACATCTCATCTCGTGGGCAAATTAGCTAGTAAATACAATATTTGACATTCAAGGACTAAACCGTGAATGTTTTTTTGATTAAGAGATTAAAAGTATTTTCCATTAACATATGAGGGCAGAATAAGGACCTATTCGTTAAAAAATAAAAAGTGGGACTAAGATAAGTTTTACCAAAAACTCAATGACAAAGTGGCCCTTAAAAGCCTCATGTGGTGGCATTTTAGTCCCTTTCATCCACAGACCCCAAATGCTAACCCGTGACTATTGTCGACGGACTGCATGGTCAAGGAATCAGGACAGGTAGATATGAGAGGTCTTTTGTACGAGACTAGCCTTTGGGAAACACAGCAATCTTGGGATTTTGAGGTCCCTAGGGAAGGAAACCAGGATTGCTCTCTTCATAATCAAGGAGAGGTGAGCATGGAGAAATATATCTGGAAATTTTCAAGGATTTGATTTTTGAAGCAAGACAGGAATCCATGAACTATTCTTACGCAACAGTCGACAATCAGATATCAGGCTGCCCAAGAAAAGAACTCTTGGGCGCTTGGGCTTTGGTTTGATATGGATAGGAAACAAGATTCGGCCTTTCCACTTTACATTTCCAGCCTAATACACTTAGCGCAAAACATGTTGGGCCCTGTTGAGACTTCAAGCAGGGCTTTCTCATTGTCTTGGAAGCTGATTACATCTCTTCGGAAATTCAGCAACTTGGAATTCGGCTCTCTTTGAAAACGTAGTTAAAATTTTGTTTTCTTAAAATTTTTAAAAAAGTTTTTTTTATTAAATTTTTTTTTTTATGTTTTTAAATTAATTTGATAAGCTGATCTTAAAAATAAAATTTTAAAATAAAAAAATAAAAAAATATTATTTTAATATATTTTTAAATAAAAAAACACTTTAAACTATAATTATTATTATATCAGGTAAAAATGCCTTGAGATCCAACTAAAATTACGTCCTTTCATGGAAGTCAATAATAGCTAGACCTGCACAATTGTCAAGAACTTTTACCGTGAATATTATAAAGTTTTTTGTCTTAAAAAAACTTCTGCAAGGGTGTCACGCGTTTCTTAACTATGAAGGTATTTGAAATTGTGATGTGAAGTGATTTTTAAAATAGTTTTTATTTGAAAATATATTATAATAATTTATTTTTATTTTTAATATTAATGTTTTAAAACCATCATAAGATATTAAAAATATTAAATTATATTTTTTAAAACTAAAAATATTTTTAAAAATCATATAAAAGCAAAATCTGAAATTATATCAAACATTTAATGAATGAAACTCTTTCGATTTTCAATTTGTTAAAGACCAGTAAATGGTAACAACACGTGTGAAAATAAGAATATTATTTATTTATTTTTAAAGAATGTGAGAGGGTAAGCGACTGAGATTGGTTTGAAGATTGTACAATACCGGATTAATTTTTCTATCTTTCCTTTCTTACAAGTTTACGGGGCTTAATTTTTCTAGAGAAAAAATCAGTTCACCCACAAAGATTTGTATATATAATAAAAAAAAATAAACAAAAATATATTACTATATTTTAAAATAAATATTTTAAAAAACAAACATTATCAAAACATCCCACCCCCTGACATTTTGACAGGGTGGCTAACAGCGCACGATTAATCACGCTAAATGCAACCGTTAAAAACATAATTCACACTGTGGACAGGTCACATCCGCTGCTGTAGGAAAAAGGATTCAGTTCAGATTACACCTAGGGCTTGAAATAGTAAAGGAAAAAAAAGGTTTCAAACAATAAATCACTGAGAAAATAATAGCTGAAAAATGTGAGGCAGGATACCAGAATCGGGCATGAGAATTGTGCGCAAATAAAAAGTAAAAGGATGGATAAAAAATAAATAAAACGAGTGGCCATTGACCAGGTCTTCCGGTCCAAAAACGTGGAAGCGTATTAGAGCAGAGAATTTCCTTTACAAGGGGGAAATATAGACCGACCCCTCATGCTAAGGAGATGACGCACCTAGAAATTTCCCGGGGAGAGATCAGAGATGCAGGAGATGGAATATGTGAGTGATCCTCCTTGTGAGATTTGTCGTCTCTTTTTGCCATTCTTGGCCAGCTGATTTGACACCATTTTCACGCCCAGTCAGCCATCGGACCCAGAGATAACACTACTAGTAGCTAGCACTCAATGGCAAGGTAGAAAGGTAGGCTTGAATTTGAAAGAGCATGTCTGTCAAGATGTGCTGTCGAATTTGCCCCATCATTTTTAGCATGCATGTCTCACTGTGCCGATGGGTGCAGAAGATAACCCGCATTGCACTGAAAAGTGTTTCGGCCGACACTCAATTAGAGGATTTTCAAATTTATTTTTTATTTAAAGAATATAGATATAAAAACATTCTGGAAGTGGGGCATGCAATCAATCTCACAGCCTGTAATTTCTAAGATGGATTGCGCTCCAGGTGTGCACGAGCATCTCCCAGGAAGATGAAATAGTTTTTGAATGATGTGAATTTGATTTTCTTTTATTTATGTATGCTCTAATGTTAAAAAATCATTTATAATAGTTAGTTAGATCTTAATACATTTTACATTAAACTAATTTTAATACAATTATATAACTAGTTTAATTAATTTTTATATAATATAAGCATGTTACTGATTATACAATTCATTTTTATTTTAATATATTTGATATACAACTATTTTAACAATTTAATATGACTCGGTCGTCTTAACATATATAAAAACAACTTGAATTATTCTTGATTAATTTAATATTAAATAATAAAAATAATTTAAATCAATTCGGGTAAATTAACCAAACCAATAACTTGAATTTTAATTTTTAAGATAGTTTAGATGATATGAAAAGAGAACAGATGTCCGTAAATAAAACTGCGTGGTTAACTAGAAAGGCTGATACATAGCACTGTTTCTCTGCTTTGCATGATTGTACCACCTTTTGGGAACATTTTTTGATTAATTTCCGTGTTAATCAAAACTATATTTTCTTAAAAGGATTTTATAGACACGTTATTTATTTTTTTATCGACTTTTAAATTTTAATTTTTTTAATATTAATTTCAAGGTTTAAATTCAAAAAATAAATCACAAATCCTTAATCGCCACGACAGTTATTTAAAGTTTATTACATTTAACTCTAATTTTATCTAATTTAATCGAGTAGGAAGATATTTTTTCCCTCCAGTTTCAAGGAAAAGAGAAGAGGGGGGAGGAGAGAGACTGAGATTATAGGGTAAAAAAAACATTAGACGACGATGCATTCCAAAATTTTAGAAATAAAAGGATAGTTTTATAGTTATTTTTTTCTCTTTTGAGATGACCATCGCGTGTGGGATGCCAGGTCTCCGTCTCCTTAAGTCAACCCCGCCGCATTGAGATAAAAATGCACATGGATTGTTAAAAAGAAAAAGGAAAGAAATATGCACATTAACTGACAAGATATACAATGCGCGGGAAAATAATGGAACACAAGACAAGCACGTAGACTACCGTGTATTGTGATAATGAGTTAACAATTTTTTTCATTCACCAAATCAAACTACAAGATTAAGCGCTCACGGGTAAAAATGAAATTTTATATATGATTTATTTGTTATTTTTGTTTTTAATTGGGTATAAAGGTTTTTTCATATTTTTTTGGGATATTAAAATATTTTTATTGCCCTTAAAAATAAAAATAAGATTATTGGCTGCTAGGGGTTTTTTTTAAATTCCAAATTTCACAACACAGCTCAATTACTAACTTACCCTTGAAATGAAAAATAATTTAGACTTGTTTCGAGGGAAATTTTAGATTTTCATGTTAGTTTTTGAGTTATAAAAACATCGGAGGAGGGGCAAGTTGGTATTTTACGTTAATAAAAAATTGTAAAATTTGTCTATCACATGCCTTGTTGATTCGTTAGATTTCTTGTGATGTCCTTTTCCATTTTTAACCGCGCTTGTTTGGTTTTTCTAGACGGATTGTTATCCAAACTTTTTTTTCCCTCTTTTACTTGAAATTCATGCATGGCGATTAAAATTTCTAATAGTCATCTTGATTAAGGATGTTTTAGTATAATAGTATTAATCTTTATTCTTTTAATTTGTTATTTTTATCCTCCATCATTTTATAAGTTTTCATCTTGTTTTTCAATTTTATTGATCAATCTAAAAAATTTGTTTTTTAAAATTTGATTTTGTTTCTTTTTTTCTCTTCGTTTCTCTTTTATCTGTTTTATAAACTTTTAATTTTTTTTAATTACATCATTTAATCAAAGTATATAATTTGTTATTTTATTTTATATTTGGTCCTCATTTTTTAGGGGTCTCTTCGTTTAATTTTTTTGTAAAATTAATCTTTTTTTTCATTTTAGCCCTTCAATCCAAAATTACTCGGCCTTTCATGTTTTTTTCTTAAAAAAAAATTAATCATCATTCTTTTTATTGCATTTTCATGTTTTCAATTCTTTTTTCCATGATAAATATTTTTTATAATTTCAACATTTAACATTTGATTTTTTAAGGTTTGGGTTCATGGTTTTTTAGGTTTAATGCTTCTAATGAAATGGCTCAGGTCATGAGTTTTCTAAGCTAACACAAGTTTCTATTTTTTTTTATGGACTTGTTTTCCCTTTACACCTTGTTACTCGACATTGATTTTTTTGAAAAAAACAACCTTCATGGTTTTATTTGTTTTTCTTTATATAGGGTTATCATAATTTAATGACATAGCCGCCGGGTTTAACGTGTTTATCTAGGTAGGCTCTTACCATTTTTTTTCATTTTAGTTACTTTTTTACCTTTGGACCCTTTTATGTTATTGTTTTTTTTTAAAAAAAAAATCACCATCGAATATTAAATTTGTTGAGATTTGGTCTTTATAGTTTTTTCATATCTTGTTCTTCCAATCAAATGGCGGGACACGAGTTTTACAAGCAAATGAAGGTTAGCATAAGTTTTTCTTTTACTTATTTTCGTTTTCGTCTCATAATTCAACATTGTTTTTTAAATTAAAAATAAGTTTCATGATTTTTTCTATTTTCCTTTCTATCGAGTTTTCTCGGTTTCATAACCTGGTTCGAATATTTGGTGAGTTGACCCAATCAGGTTCAGGTCTTTTTTTGGCTTGTAATTATTGCTATTTTTTTATCCATTTATATATTGATTTTTTTTTTAATTTTATCATTTAATATTTGGTTTGTTAAGGATTGAGTTTTAAAATATTTTTAAATTTGTTGTTTTTTATCAAATGACTCGTGTCGCGGACTTAATAGATTAACACGGACTGACATCGTTTTTTTATGTTGCTTGAAGGATGTAGGCTCCTCTTACTCGCTTGCACGTGTAATGCAATCACAAATAACTTTTTTGCTTTAAATGTGCATTATATATCTAAAGACACAGTTTCTCACAACTCTATTTGAAGATTAAAGAAAAGCTAAAGGGAAATGACAAGAACACGTTTTCTACCCAAGTTAAAGAAAAACAAAATTGCAATGGTAATTAAGTGATTACCATTAAAAAAAATAAAAAACCCTTTGCCCCCGTTTTATAATTCTTCTCTATAAAGGGTAAATTAATATTTTTAATGCGCAATAAAAATTTACGGAGACCAATCTATCCAAAAAAAAATTAGTAATGATAATTAAACCCTGTGAAAATATCATTTTGCCTCTAAAAATACAATCATTTCCTTACAACCGCAGAGGGAGAAATCGTCTGAGTTCATCGTGTATCGAGTCTACTTTATAGTGAAAGTTTTATCATGCTCAATGTTTTTTTATTTTAAAAAAATAGTTTAATTTTAATATTAATAAACAAGGTATGAGCTGATACCTACACCTGGAAATTAAAACTTACATTAACTTGCATAAGTATGTATTTTTCTAGCTCATTATCAGCTTTAGCATGCCTAATGTAGTTGGAAGTATTTTTAAAAAAATTTAATTTAATTTAATTTAATATTTATTTTAAATTAATATATTTTAGATGTTTTTATATCATGTGTTGAATTAAAAAGATTTTAAATTATAAAAATATATTATTTTAATATATTTTAAAATAAAAAATACTTAAAAAATAATTATTACAACCTTTTCAAACACTTTATGAACTGGATCGGGCAATTATATCCGCTTTGTGTCCATAAATTGACATCGATACTCATGGATAACCTCAAAATCAAATCATAGGAGGACAAGTGAACAGCAACGAGAAGTTCTTATATGTATTTATTAGTTTCCAAAAGGGCTGAAAAGGCCGAAACAGAGCATTTACTTCCGTCGTATGCACGTAACTTAAGATATTTTAATTAACGAGTGTTTTGATTATCCATCTAGCATGTCTGATCAGTTTCTATCGAGTCTCGGGTGCTAATTTCGTAATATGCATCCTGTAAAATGTCAATTTCCTTCTTATGCCGCCGGCGCAAGCCTTGTGGGACTCTAATCTAAATGTCTTTTCCTCCAGTCATTTTTATAATCACGTCATGCACCCCGACGGCGATCTTCTTTTTATATATATATATAATTATTCTAGTTAAATGCTATATCAAATTGTAATATAACGTGATGGAAACTTTATTCAATGGATATATTATCAGGTTACCTTTCAAACTGTCCTCGATCGGCAATGCCTTGTTAATTAAGATGGTGAAAGCTTGGAAGCCTCCGTGACACGTGCGGAGAAAATCAATGCCCTGTTTTCTCAGTGGTTAATTGGCAAGGTTCCTGTTTTAATAAATAAATAAATAAATACAGAAGCAGTGTTATTTTATGCTAGCGGCCGTTCGATAACGCGTTCTACTCCAGTTGTTTTATATTTTTTTCTCGGAGAACGAATCCTTGTGTATTCGCATGTGCATTTTCACGTAAATAAGCTGGTCCGAGTCAAGTCTGAGTTTTTAAGCATCCATGCTCGACTTGTTTAGTTTTGACAAGGTTTGAACTCCTTTTTTTTTTTTTTTATTGCGAATCTAAAATTTGAAGGCGAGCTTGCTTCATTTAAAGTCTATCATGTTCGGGTTTGACTCGGATTCATCTCAAATTAATTCATTTAAATTATTAATGATCCTATAAATCGGATTGAGCTTAGATTTGCAGTAATCATTCGCATAAAAATATTGATTGTGATGAAAGATAAGCAAAATATCAAACTCATTTGGTTCTTGATAGTTATAAAGTTTTCATAACGTATAAATATGTTCTAAAAGAGCCGAACCTATGTGGACAGTACTTCTTAAATTATTGGTCATTTGGATGAACATTTTTTTTTTGGGATTAAAATCTCTTTTATCTTGTTAAATTGTTGATAGACCTCTCATTATTATTTCTTTATTGGATTGACACCTTCTATATTTTTTTTCTGATTTTAATATATGAACCATGATATGTTCGAATTAAAACTCGTATTAATTGTCATCGTAACCAAATTAAACCAACCCAAAGATCCCAAAAATAGCTCTTTTAACCTTCCAATAATATCTTGAAATTAACTAAAACCATTTTTGTAACTCGGATTAAACTCATAAATATGATTTAGTTATCTTGTAACTCAAATTATACTCAGAAATATGAAATTTTAGTTTTTCAATCTGAAACTTCTAGATCTTATTTATAACAGTCAAATTTGTTGGTGATTGGATTTAAAATTAATGCAAAGCATTTCATTTGGTGGTGTTATCATCGCTAATGTTAGCCAAAACATACTAAAGAACCCAATCGATCACAGCTCATGTACTAGCATGAAAATAAATAAATAAAAGAATACACGAGGAATCAGACAAAAAAAAAGAAGATAAGGGAGTTATTAATAGCTTAATATAGCATAGTGAATGTCAAACTAAAAAAAAAGGACGGGGGTGTTCCATTCAATCCACCAATAATTTAGAGGATGTTCATACCAATCCATGTCCAATAAAAAATAATTAATTAATTATCTAGCTATACTTTATATTTAGTTACTACCTCTAAATAAAAAAGATAATAAAAAAGATAATGAAGATGAAGATGAGGGGATAATCTTCATATACTTTATATTTTGAACTTGTAAAAAATTACTCAAAAATCATCTTAAAAATAATTTTATTTTGTGTCTATATTTTTAATTTC
>Ga0307517_10014358_pt1 | contig 10645 bp, 11 predicted proteins | sample 23_EM_MG_FD_194515 | JGI IMG/M metagenome (GOLD analysis project Ga0307517, IMG submission 194515) | Populus trichocarpa ectomycorrhiza microbial communities from riparian zone in the Pacific Northwest, United States - 23_EM | ecosystem: Host-associated > Plants > Roots > Unclassified | place...
AAATAACACCATTATATTTTAATAAAAAAGGAAGAAGAAGAGAGAATAAGAAAAAAAATCCATCAAACCCAACCACCGCACAAAGATTAGGGTTTCTCTTTTGAAAACGACATGGTGCTGGTATTTGTTTTTATCTCTCTAGTTTCTAGCTTTGAGGAATAAGACAAAGAAAGATGGAATGATGGTCATATACATGACATCAGAACAATGTCGCTTGACACTATTGAATTTCAAAATAGTCCCTGAAAACTAGTTCCTTAGGAATAAGACAAAGAAAAATGGAATGATGGTCATATACATGACATCAGAACAATGTCGCTTGACACTGTTGAATTTCAAAATCATCCCTGAAAATTAGTTCCTTTTCAATGTTAATACCCCTTCAATTTTTAATTTTTTGAACGAGCCCTTAATTGGGACCAAACAATTAAAACAATCCAATTAAGTCATTAGTTAGACTCAAGACAAGCCTTTAATATCTCAGCTTTTCTTAAAACGGTCCTTGAATTTCAAAATCCTTTTAATTGAAGTCAAAATCATCTATAAGAACAAAAAAATTATTCAATTAAGCCCTTGATTGAACTAATAAAACCTCCCTAGTTATGACAAATTGACAATTTTGGTCCTTAGTTTTTTATTTCCTTCAATTAAAACAGATTTTAATTCAAATAAACCCTCGAAAAATTCATTTTGTCCAATTAAAACATGAAAAAGTTTCGTCCAATCAACTTCTAAAATATATTCTTGGATTTTCTTGTTTTTTTGGAAGAATTTTGATATTTTTAAAAAACAAATTAGAGGTAACAATTGAGTTATAACCATGATGATTTCGTATGATATTATTAGACAAACTGATAATGAATCTAACTAGGGCAGCAAGCTTAGGTTTTTGTCATAACCTAACAACATGTCATAATTCTCAATTGAGTCTAGTTCCTGGAACAATGATTATGCTACACATATCCAACTTGTGTCCATCCATCAAAATATTATTGAGGTACTTCGATGGCAAGACAAAATGAGAAGGCATAAAAGGCCATATTTGTTCTCATTTGCTAGTGTACCAAGGCCTAATCTTCAAGATTTTATCTGAGGCAAGATCATTGAGGAATGCCAAGCTTCAAAGAATTTGTGCAAGTGTTAATGGTGCTATTACTTGTGATAATCAAGATAAGGTGATGAGATTGTTTCAAAATTCAGTCTATTGCTTACAGCCCACGGGTGATTCATACACCAGGCGATTGATATTTGATTCTATTTTGGCAGGGTGTATTCTAGTTCTTTTACCAACCGGGCATAAATTATGCACAATATAAAGGGCATTTTCCATACAGATATATCAAATGTTCCGTGTATATGCCAGTGAAAGTTGTTAAAGATTGGAAAGCTTGCTCTGAATTCTGGAGGAAAGAGTATTATCCAGGAGGGAGGAGGTCATAAGTCCCATTCCAAGGATAATATGTGTAGATCCTAGATCCAAATTGAAGACCTTTGAAGATGCATTTTGATTAAGTCGTGAGTATGTCCTGGGCTAATAATTGACCTGTAAAATAGATCCCCTGTTGGTGTAGGGGGCTCTCTAATGCTTTTATAAATTGAAGGAGTTAAGTGTGCATAGTCCAACTCTCCAACCTATAACTTCTTAGCTAGTGACTGGGTGTATAAAGACACCCACTCCTTGAATTTACCTCATGGAAAATAAAAATATTTTCCTAGAAAGTTAATATTATCCTGAGAATCAATCGTCACAGGAAGATTGACAAAGGATCAATAAGACGCTGCGAACAACTGCTATACATATGGTTGACTAGCCATATAGAAATCAAAAAGCCAACATTTAACAATTTCTGATGGTTTAGTCAAAAAACCATTAGAAATAATTAAAGAGGAAGAGTGGAATGATCTGAGTGAAGAAAAATAGAAGACAAAACTCCAGAGAATTCCGCAAGGAGAAGTTAAATGGAAAGCTCCGTGGATGAGAACAACAGATTGTCTGATGGGTTGTGGGCAAGGAAAATAGGTGCATTTAATTGTGATAACTAGATATGTTGGTTACACGCCCGTCTTGGTTGCTAGACAGCTCGGGGGCATACAACATGTGTCGAGGATGACCAAACTATCATGATTCTCTAGGTTATTTAAAGACCATTCCGCTTTAAAAGTCATCATGGAAAACATCAAACAAGACTGGAAGCTGCTGGTATTGATAAAAAAAAAAAAAGAATCAGATGGTATGAGGGAATTGCACTACTGAAAAGCACCCGAAGTGAAGAAATCTATCATTCATAAGAATATTATAGAAAAACCAACTTTTTTGTCATCATGAATGAAGACTGTCAAAATGTTATGAGACACATTTCTTTTATTGCATCAACTCTCTTTAGTTGTTTTTGTTTATGAGTTTGTGCACTCTTTTTTCTCCTTGGGTGTCTGTCATGCACTTCCTGGGATCCTTGCATTCCTTGAGTTAAATTTGTGCATCTTTGACTTCACTTTTTCATGTGAAGTTCATGGTATTGGAAAATCTACATCTTTCTTGAGCTTCTTGTTTTGTTGCATCAGGGTGCAAGTGGTGTACATTTCCATGATTTCAATATTGAAGTCCTCGGTTCAGCAGATCAAGGTCTCCAATTAAGTTGAATCAGATCCTCTCAATCTCTAAATCTAGATGTGGCCACAATGTGCTCCTGCGTGTGAGATCAAATCCATTAAGCGATGTACAATATGTTAAGAACATGGTTGAAGATTATTATTGATTAGAATAGACTTCTCTCATCTCATTTGCATTCCGCACTGCATAAACTTTGTTTTATTTTATTTTTTTCAGAAATTGCATTAATCAACAAACACTCTTTGTTTATTTCCTAATCCCCGGCTAGGAAATTAATCAGAAGCTTCCACTTCTGTCTGTTGAGGCCATGATGAAGGTCACTCGTTCTAAAACCAGTACTCTTAAGACCAAAAGGTTGGGAGGATTTTAAGGCTTATGGTGTGCATCTTCTTTTTCTTGACTGCTATAGATAGCAATGCATCAAAACTCTCTTGGTGCGTAAAAGAGAGGTTAGAAATGCCCTATAGATAGCAATGTTATTTTACCATGCTTCTCTATAATATCAGGTTTAAAATTATGTGGTAGAAATGAAATAGCTAAAAAGGTGCATATAATTTGGGAAGCAAGGAGACAACCACACATTAATCCGAGTTGCCGCAAAAAAAATGCTATAAATGGCAAACACTGCATGCATGCTACATATTTATAAAAGCTAGACGTTGCGTATTATTGTCACCAAATCGATATTCAGAAAGGAGCGACACTTATATTGATTGTTGGTGTTTAATGGCATCGTCTAATGCATTGCTAGTTCTGGGGGTTTTCATGTTGTTGATGACCACATTTGTAGCCGGAGATGTGGCCGATACCATTAGACACAAACCACTATACCTAAGTTATAAAGGTCTTGGATGTGACCCAAAGAAGAATCCCTGGTGCCTCAACCCACCCCTTTCAAGAAGAGGTTGCAAAGCCAAACATCAATGTAGGCAAGGCTAGTGGTGCAGCCTAAGTGTGGGGCAGAGCGGTGGTTGGTCTCTGGTTGGTTTGTTTTTTCTTTTTAGTTTTGTCTTTTATAGGATTAGTCACGACCTCATGATAGGGTTTCAAAGGTTGACACAAGCTGGATTTGGTCTGTTTTTAGGTCCTATACAATTGATTTAATTTCAATTTTTTTTTTCAATATTTGATTTTTTTGGAATTGGTCTTTATATTTTTTTTTCTCTAACTTTTCTTTCCTTGGAGTTATCATTGCTCATGGTAGTCGGGGTTAGTGGGTTTACGAGGTTGACTTCAATATTCTTTTCTTTTATTTTTTTATTATTTTAACCACTCTATATTTTTTTATTGAGAATTTTGCTTCGTTTTGTTTTTTTTTTTTGGATTTGCTTTCTATGTGGCCAATCCAAGCCTTATGACCACGATTATGAGTTTTAAAGGTTAAAACATGTTAATTGTAGTCTTTGTTTATGTCTTTTTTGAAAAATGAATTTTTTCTTTATATTTCATCATTCAACATTTATTTTTTTTGTGAATTGATCTTCATGCTTTTTTTTTCTCTTTCCTTTCTACGGGATTATTCCAATCATGTGCCCATGGTCGCGGGGCTAGTTTATTTTTTTTTTTGTTTTGCTATAAAACATTGAGTTCTTTAATAGTTAGACTTCATGGTTTTATTCAACTCACCTTCATTAACAAATTTTTTTTACCTTTTAATGACACAAATAATTGTTTGATTAAGTAAAACATTTATTCTAAGAAACAATGTTAGTAAACACAACTGAGCGTATGACCCATTTTGTGAGATTAAATAACTTAATCTAAGTTATTTGTTGATCAAATATTAATTTATTAATTAGATTCATGTATAAACATTTCAATTTAGAATTTAGAAGTTTTTTATATCTAAAAACACGTTGAAAAAGCCTGTATATTCTTTTACTTACTGAAGAGAAAATATATTCTACTTGCGACGAAGTGATGGTCACATATCTAATATGGTCTAGATTATGGTCCATGTATCAAAATAATTTTTCTAATGGCTGATTTGGAAGTTTGGGTGGTAATGGGGAGGCCACCACCGAGGTGGAAGGACAAGCCTTGGACTCTTGAAATAAGTATGGTGATGAATGTGATTTAAGGATGCAAATGTAATAAATTATGGCCATTGATGTCTTAGGTGGTGTAGTCGGGATCGGACCATCGTCAAGACAAGGACAACCCGCAAGTGGAGTAGGTAGGTGGTTTCCACCTTTTTCTCGTTTGATGTTTATGTTTTGAAATGATTTACTTATGATGATATTTTATTAAATCCTTGTTGAATGATGAAACGATGCTGAAGTGTGATTGAATTCTTGATGATTGTCGAATTGACTAGAAAATGTCGATCGAGTTCTAGTTGAATGTTGAAACAATGACGAAAATGTTAATGTTCTGAAATGACCTGTTTGAGGTGGATATATATTATTGTGTTGCGATGAATATTAAACCGACTATGAGATATTGATTGGACTATTATGAATTTGGGCTGCTGATGAAGGGTAGTATGAGGATTTTGAAGGATTTACTATTGTATTTTATTTAATGTAATTATGACAAATGGTTGTATGAGTATTACAAAAGATCAACGGTTGTATTTTATTGAGTGTAATCATGACAAATGGTTGTATGAGTATTACAAAAGATCAACGGTTGTATTTTATATTGAATTGTAATTGTGATGAATGGTTGTATGAGTATTATGAAAGATCTACCATTGTATTATACTAAATGTTAATGAACATGAATGGTTGTATGGGTATTACGAGGAATCTATTATTGTATTGTATTGAACATTAAGTGTCATGAATGGTTGGATGAGTAATACGAAGGATGTATTGTTGTATTACTGAATGTTAAACTGTTATGGAATGTTTGTTTGTGTATTATAAAAGATCTATTATTGTGTTTACTGAATGTTAAACTATTACGAAACGCCTGTACGAGTAGCATGAAAGGTCTGCCATTATGTTGCAGTGACTGTCAAATTGTTATGAACCGTTTGAATGAGCAATTCAAGGGATATTACCATGTTATAATAATTTCCTAAAACGTCTATGGAATGTTCGATTGGTTGATGATTAGCTTCGGCTAATGACATCCTAAGTGGATGATCGGGATGAGCAAATGATTAGTTACAGCTAACGGCATCCAAAGCGGATGACCAGGATGAACAAATGATTGATTAGCTTCGGCTAATGGCATCCGAATGGATGACCGAGACAAATGAAAATGATTGATTAGCTTTGGCTAATGGCATCCGAATGGATGACCGGGACAAATGATTGATTAGCTTCGGCTAATGCCGGATGACGGGGACAAATGATAGATTAGCTTCGGCTAATGACATCCTAAGTGGATGGCCGGGATGAATAAATGATTGGCTTCAGCTAATGCCATCCTAAGCGGATGACCGGGATGAACAAATGATCAGCTTTGACTAATGGCATCCTAAGTGGATGACCGAGATGAATAAATGACTAGCTTTGGCTAATAACATCCTAAATTGATGACCGGGATGAACAAATGATTAGCTACGGCTAATGGCGTCCAAAGTGGATGTCCGGGATGAACAAATGATTAGCTACGACTAATGGTGTCCAAAGTGGATGACTAAGATGAATAAATGAGTAGCTTCGGTTAATGACACCCTAACTGGATGACCAGGATGAATAAATGACTAGCTTCGACTAATAGCATCCTAAGTGGATGACCAAGATGAATAAACAATTGACTTTGGCTAAGGGCATCCTAAGAGGATGGCCGAATTTGAGAGTTATGAGTTAGTTTGAAGAATTGATGCATTCATGTATACTATGTTTTGTATATACCAAGTATATGAAAGAACTACGATTGTTGTGCTTTAGCAAAGAATAATGTTAGTTCGGCTAACGGTATTCGAGATGAATTGGGTTTGAGTATTGTAATTAGCCTCGGTAATTGACGAATTATTAATGGTGGTATTTACATAAGTAAAGAGAAATGAAAGAATTATGCTCTTTTGGTTCATAAATGAAATGTAATGTTAATATTATTTACTATGTTTCTTTAAATTGCCTATAATGCTGGAAATTATCTTGTGCTATAACAGGGACATCATACCAACATGGCGCATGAGGAAATTCGTTTCACGTCTTACACATTTTGAAAAAGAACTATATATTCATATGTTATGGGTGATATGAGTTTTGCATGAACGAATGTGTTAATCACTCAATTAGTCGTCCGACCCCTTTTGTAAAAACTAGTAATGAAAAATTGAAATGGAACACGGATGTGAATGTACGAACAAGTTGATATGATGTGTATGAATATACATATGAGGCATACATCTAATGAGGATGTCGTGTTGTGAAATTACATGAGGTCAGGATAACGAAAGTACTAGTTGTGTAACTTGTTGTTCGATACTCTTATATGAACTCGTGATGATAACGAGATTTGAACAAGAATGTGAATTTATGGGTATGTCGATATGATATAATATAAACCTATGTGTATGTAAATATAATATTATGGACACGTGTATTGAGAATCCATTATATGGAAATGTTGATTTACGTTATCCCACATAGATTGTGCCTTGTTAATGAACAGAATGCAATGATAAACCTGAAGAATGATATGGTGAAAAACACCCAGAAACCAGATGACTCAAAAAAAAAATTCCAACGATTTTAGCCTTGAAAAAGTCGGGTCGTTACAAAAATGATCTAAAAACATCAAAAAAATATTGATATGAAACCAAAAAAAAAAAATTAACATTTTTCAACACAAAAATAAACAAGCCCTTAAGCTAAAACCTCCCATTCTCTCGCATAATAAAATACATAAGAAGCTCTCACAAAACTCCATTACGAAACATGGAATTACAATAGCATTCAAATCTTGATGCTTAATCTCACCAAACCTCAAATTCTCTTTCTCATTCACAAAAGACCATATAAAGAGTCAGAACTTCCACTCAGAACTTGAATCCCCGTGGCTGCACATTCCAAAGTTATTCCATTTTCTTCTATCCATATCGCAAGGTTTTTATTTTTATTTTTAACTTAGCTTCAAAAACACAGCAACTAGACTGACCTCCCAAGCATAACATTGTCATATGACCACTTAAAGTGTAGTAATTAACAACTGATTATTAAGGTATGCAGAAGTCCATAAGCCTTCAGTCCAATACAGGAGACAAGGCATATCTTAACATTACTGAATTAAGAGCAGGGGACACTAAAGCAAATAAGAAACCTACACTGATTGACTTAGTAATACTAGAAACAGTACTTTTGTTTTCTACTATCATTGTTAATAACTTTCATCAACTGATATAATACTATTAATAATAATAATAATTAGCCCTTCAAGACTAGACCATGAGAAGTAAAATTTTCATGAATTGCCTTGGTATTGAAGTATAGGTATAACCTTGTGTATGCAACACTCATAACCTCACAGCAAAGCCGCTCCATGCATCATCTGGATATATATATATGTTATGTGTTATGTGCAAGAACAACTGTTTCAATTGATAGTATAACAACTATGAAACAGATGAAATTTGAACTAGGGATTATGTTTCACTTTATATATCCCTCTGGGATTAAAATGAAAAAGGAATACAATCCTAATTTTTCCTTTTGAACTCAGGAATATAGTGTAACAGATGGATCATCTTCTTCTTCTTCTTCTTTTCTCCTACGAGATGAAATGATGCATTGATTTAATCAATCCCCCGCCCCCATGAAACATGATACTTGGTATTTCAAAAACAAAATCACAAATATGAAGCTTAGATCTTAAATAGAGTCTAGTTTTACTGAACAAAACTTGAAAAATAAAAAACAAACCCAAAAAGAAAACAGAAGATTTGGATCATCAATTATCTGACCTACAATGATAGTACTTGGAACAACCGCGAGAAGGAGGATTAGATGGAGGTGGAAGACAACTGCTACTGTATGACTGACCACTAGCACCACCATTACAAACTGGTCGGTTTGGCTTCAAAGCACCAGGTGATATATACTTTCTCTTCTCTTCAAGAAACCTTTTACTAATATCAGATGGCATCAAGAACTCATACTCTTCACTGCATTCTGCTATTGAACCATTGCATTCATTAGTTTTCGATGAAACCCTGTCGCTGAGCTGCGCTATTATAAGGCTGAAGATCACTAGAAGGAAACAAAAATATTGGAAGGACTTTGGTTCCATTTTATTTTTATTTTTTTGTCTGGTGTTTGTGCTTGCCTTTCTTTTCAGTTTCAAACACTTAAATATAGAGTGATGGATTAAAATGGGAATATCTTCCTTTCTGAAAAGGTGGTAGTTAGTGGAAGACGCATTAGGGATATGCAGCAGGAGTGAGGGAGCGCACTTCACCAAACCTAGCTATGATGGTGTCACATTTTTTCGTTTTTTCATATAATATTTTATTATGTTACCAAATTTAGCTAGGAAGACTTATTTTGGTTTCACATTTACTTAGTGGAAGTCAAGTATGCTTATATTGAAAATTGAGATGATTCACCTTATGTTGATTTGTAAAGCATGGTTGATTACTGCACTAGCTAGCACATATGTTCAATGGTCGGTAGATGAGAACCAATGAATAACTATAAGAACATCAATTCTGAATTGAATGAATAGCCAGAAAAATGAAAAGAGCAGATAATAATGTTAGGAGAAAAGAGGGATCGAGAAATGAGAAACGGGTTCCCCTATAGTTACTTTCAATGTCAAGAGTTGAACATATCCTACCATCCAATTTCTAAGCAGATTGAGACTTTTTTGTTCTAAGATTAGCTGCTGAGGTGTTTGTGTCAAGGACCAATCGGAGAGCGTTGAAGGCGTAATGGTCCAGGATAAGCTCATTGCTAATGTAAATGGCTGTCATTGTCCTGCTGCTGGGAAATGTATTCTCCAGTACAAACCACCATCATGCCAGCTTGACTCGAGTAAAAGAGAACAGAATGTTGAAGGTCATTTTGCTGGGCTATTGCAGAGAACATACAATCTTTATTGATCGATACCCCTCGACAGGAAAATAGAAATTATAGATTGATGGAGTCCTGCAATATCTATATTTTTAATGCAGCCATATCACTACCAATGATAGCAAAAGTTGATGTATTTGATTTCAACAGTTGTTTAGTGTCTACAAATCCAATTCCGCTAATCGTTTTTCTTGTGATTGCAAAGCTTAAGAACATAAAAACAGACCCTTAATGACGGGAAATTATTGTATAAAGAAAGTTCCTGAAGAGGAATTTACCCTCCACACAATCACATTATACAGACCAAACAATACTAATCATGACCTGCACCTGTAGTAGTTATTGCACCCTCTGTTGTAGGAGTTTGACGGTGGAGGTAGGCAATTACTACTATAGGGTTCACCTCTTGTAACCTTGGCACAGAATGGTGCATCAGGCCTCAAAGCTCCAGGAGTAATAAATTTGATAGCCCGAACAGTTCTTCGACTTGTCTCTGATTCCATTGATAATCCCCCCTCTGCCATCTGACCACTAAGTTCTACCATAGAACCACTGCATTGCACATTTTCAGAACTTGCTTGCATAGCAGCAACTCTAAACTGGGAGCTGAGAGCTAGAATTATCAATAAAGCTGCAAGAAGTTGTTGCAAGGAATAAGACCTATTCCTCTTTGGTTCCATTTCTGGATCACAAGTTAGGTCTCTTCCACTAGATTTTCCATTTTATTTGTGTCCTATGTAGTGAACTGTGTCTATCAAGACATTTCAATTATTGTGTACTCCTGTTCATTTCCCTTTTAGTATTTCCTCCAATGACCTGTGAGGGCCAAAGGGTTTATGAAATTTCCATGCAAGCAGTACTTCAAGGATGCCTAAGCTAGGTTTTTTCTCTTTATAGTAAGTCGTCTTCAGGAGGCTGTAGGTTTCTTCTCAGAGCACATGTGTTACAGCTAGAACGTGGTTTGATGGAAATTCTATGATGCTGCATCTAATTCAGTGCTATGTATTTACTGTCTAATCACGTGAACCTAAAACATATTGATTCCACCACGGCACCACCCTCT